>Ga0075909_102_pt1 | contig 47775 bp, 55 predicted proteins | sample RifGroA2_FD_68328 | JGI IMG/M metagenome (GOLD analysis project Ga0075909, IMG submission 68328) | Parcubacteria bacterium GW2011_GWA2_33_14
CTATTTTTTGATGTCCATAGATTATTCCACCAATCTGATGGATTCACCTCGTAAATTGATTTGCCAATTTTCTGGCCAATTTCAGTTTTGAGTTTTTCGAGTTGAACACAAATCCTTTCCTTACCAGGTTTACCATGAAGCCAAACCTCTGCTTCCTTATTACCAGCCCAAGCATACTCACGCAGTAAAAGGATTTGGTCTAGCGTATCAGCTTCTTTAACTAAAATTGCCTCTTTACTTTCGCGTTTTTCATATTCATCAATGAAATTTTTTAAATCAGGATACGGTAACGATCCTAGTTGTTCTGCATTAATTTCTTCATCAAAAATTTTGATGTACTTTTTATGGATCCAATTGTGGTCGTTACTCCGAATTTCTCCAATATCATGAAGCAAGCTCATCATTACCGTTTTATATGGATCAACATTTTCTTCTTTTGCCAAAAACCAACTTATCATTGCCACACGGTAGGAATGAGATGTAATACTGTCCGACATATCATCAGTCAGAAGCACCTGGCGATGCATTCGCATTAACTTACGCATCGTTCCTATTTCATAAAGGAAATTAGCTATTCTTTTTTCTTTTTCATCTTCCATATTTTTGATACCTCTCGGCACATTAGTCGGCCAAGAGTACTGGACGCCACTATAAACTGTTTAATGGTTTTGGCAAACTTCTAATTGTTGGTTTTTAAGATGTTTTACAAGAATTGCGCTTTGATAAGGCCTCTCTCCCATCCATTCGCCATCTCTTTCTATCCGCTCACCAGAATCCGTGTAACCTCTTTTCTCATTACAATAATATTCGATTGCCTTTTTATTTTTCTCTTGAGTGCTTATCCTGATCATCTCCGCTCCGAAAACATTTTGTGCTTCCCGCTCTGCGAAAAATAGTAATTTCGACATAAATCCATTTTCTTGATATTTTTCCATAGTCGTAACAGTGCCAAACTCCACAATATTAGCATGCTTTGAATCGTTACCAAAATCAATATGTGCTACGACTTCGCCATCAATATTTAAAACAAGTGAAGCAAGTTTATCCGACTCGCTAAAAATTCTATCAAATTCTCCCATATCCGGATCTTTGTTGGGATCATATTTTCTTTCCCCTCTTTCCATCCTATACTTTTGTTTATCCATTTCAACGGCTTTGACACCCTCTCGATCTTTTTCTTGGGCATATTTTACAACACCGTTATATTTAAGACCCTTCTTGCCCCTAACGCCTTTTTCGTCCACCCACAAAAAAGTATCAAGAATTTTTGGCTCTGTTTCAGTTTCAATGCTTGGTTCTTTTTTTATTTCTTCTGACATGTTATTTAAGGCTTGAGAGGCACAAGACTCTGTGCCTCCCGCGTCTTGATTGTGCTACTACTGGCCACTTTCAGGGTGCAGTAAGGCGCAAAATTGTTCCTTGCTAACCACTCCAATCTCGAACCGATATTTCCAAGAACAAATTACGACATTTTTATAATCTTAAAACGGTGGGTCTCGGTTAGACTAATTTAATAAATAATTAATTAAATTATAAATTTAATTTACTTGATAACTATCCCCACAACTACGCCCAAAATAATGGCAAGTCCACCTATAATCATCATCCTGAAGGAATTTTTTAAAATATTTGTTTTTAAAATTTTAGCACTTGTAAAACCAACTAGAAAAAGGGCCGACAAGCTTGCTAAAATTGACCACCAGAAAGCTTGTTCCCTGCTAAAAATAAAATATGGGAATAATGGTATAAACCCGCAGATTAAATATGACAAAAACATAACAATGGCAGCCGGAATGGATTTGCTTTTCCTTTCTCTAAAACCGGAATAAAATTCTTCCGTTGTTTTTTCAGATAAAAAGCTTCCTACTGACATTGAAAACGCTTCAACTGAAATTAAAACCACCCCTGAAATAATAACTTCCTTTTGTAAAACTCCTGCAGAAACTATGCCAGATAATAAACCTACCGTAGACACTAAGCTGTCTTCGGCTCCAAAAATAAAGTTTCTTACATATAATATGAAATCTTTATCATTCATAAATTAACTATATGCCAGTAAGTTTACAAATCCCCTCTCTTTAATTTTTTAATAAGACAATTTTATTTTATTTTTTGTTTGAATTTTTGGCAGTGTGTTTTGAAAGGAAAAGTTTATCTTGTTTCCATCGATATTTATTTATAATATCTTGTTGTTCTATAACAGATAAACTTAAATTGCGTAAATTTATTTCAAGTTCGGCCCATGCAGCTAAACCTTCTAATACTTCCTCATCCTCCCTAGAGAATTCTCTTGGTTTAATATCTTTAATACAAAAAACCCCTATGCGTTGATTGTCGGCACTAATAATTGGCACCCCAGCATAAAATCTTATAAAAGGTTCTCCTGTAACCATCGGATTATCTGCAAATCTTTCATCTTTTTTTGTGTCTGGTATAACAAGAATTTCGTTTTCTACTAAAGCGTGTCCGCAAAAAGAAATAGCCCTATCTCCTTCTGTTTTTGAAAGACCTTGGCAAGATTTAAACCATTCTCTATTTGCATCAATAAGAGTTAGGGTTGAAATAGGAACATGGAAAATTTTTGTTGCAGTTTTTGTAAGTCTATCAAATCTTTCTTCTGCGGGAGTATCAAGCAGATCTAAGGCATACAAAGATGCAATTCTTTTTAATTCATTTTTAGGAATTGGCGCTTTTTTCATAGGATTTAATAGTTACTTTGAATTACGAAACTCTCTTTGAAAAAGAATTTTGGGGTCTTCTCCCCCTTGACCCAGAGGTCATCCCGAAGGTGCATTTTGAACATAAATTCGCAATAATTTTTATGCTTATGCGTAGCTAAGCATAAAAATTCTATCAAATTTCTGTCCTAAAATTTGGAAAAAATACCGCCAAAGAGTTTCGTAATTCAAAGTAGTTAAAGATATAACGATTTCATAATACTATTTTTTTGTTTATTGTACATTAAATTTCATCATCATTCCAGATTCTAAATGCTCGGCAATATGGCAATGCGCCATCCAAGTGCCCGGATTTGAGGTATCTAACAAAATATCAACTGTTTGACCCGAAGGAATAAAAACAGTATCCTTCCAGACTAAATTCGTTTCTTTTACACCATTGTGCTCAAGTACCAAAAACCTTTGGCCATGAAAGTGCATCGGGTGTTGCATTGGATGCATGGAATTGGGATCATTGAAGATTTGAATTTTTACCGGCTCCCCCTTTGCAAATGACCAATCAATATCCATATTTTCTTTGCCGGTGGCTTGATCTACTATTTTCCATTTGATTGAATCGGTATCCGATATTTGATTCATCATTTGCATATCATCTTCCCATTCAATGCCTCCTGCCGGCACGCTCATGCCCATTCCACTCATCATCTGGCCATTTGGCATCATGTGTCCTCCCATGCTTTTTGTCATATTACTTCCCATTTGCAAAGAAAGATTTATTTTCTTATCAGGAGCCCTATCAAAATACTGCCGAAGTGAATCAATGCTTTCAACGACCTGGTCATGGGTGCCCAATGTATTAAATTTAGAAGCATATGAAACTTCAACCGGATCTGCACTGACCGTTATTGACCCGAGAGAATAAGTTTTATTTGGTGTTTTATTTTGAATGGCGAATATGCCGCTTTTATCAAACAATACTTCAACGACAGCGCGTTCAGACGGTCCTAAGACTACCGATTCTTTCCATTGGTCTTTTTCATAAGCGCCGCCATCAGCTCCAACGAGTTTCATTTTTGCGCCCTCAATCGTAAAGTTGAAAGGTCTTGCATTAGCGGAATTTGTGATATAAAAACGGATAGTTTCATTTTTATTTGCAGATAGTGCGTAATTAGTTTCACCATTAACAAGCATAACATTACCAAGTCTACCCATAAGAGTATGATTGGTTTCTTGTTTGCTTAATATAATTTTTTCATTCTCAATGAGAATATCGTCAAGGAATAAAGGAACTTCACGATTCACTAGCGACCAGTAATTCTTGTCAGCAGGAATAACCAGATAATTTCCATAAAGGCCTAATTCCTGTTCGTAATCCTCGCGGACATGGGGATGATACCAGAACATACCGGCATCAGGGAATTTTAACTTATACGCAAAAAATTCTCCTGGTTTCATTTCTTTCTGAGTTGTCTGTGAGCCATCAAATGGATTATCCATGCGAACACCATGGGAATGGAGCAGTGTCTTCATATCAGTATTGTTTTTGAAATTAATAGTTACTTCTGATCCTTGAGTAATTTTAATGATTGGTCCTGGGATTGAACCATTATAGGCAAGCATTCTATATTTTGTCCCACTAATAGTTTTTTTGACATAGCTTGCAGTTAAGTTGTAAGAATCGCCACTCTTCAATTCACAATTATAATAATGACTGCAATACCAAGACTAAGATAAAGATATTTTTTATTCATAGATTTTAATTGAATTATATGGATAATTTTTATTATCCATATAATTCTGCACTCGGAAAAAATAAATAATTTTCTAATCACTTACTTTTTCCTCGATTGAATTATAATTTCCTTCTATGTAACAGTACGGCGTTAATTGCAACAATAACCGTACTCGCTGACATTAATACAGCTGCGACCGCTGGCTCAAGAATAATACCCCTAAATGCAAGCGCTCCCGCCGCTAATGGTAACGCAATCACATTATATCCCGTTGCCCAAAATAGGTTCTGGATCATTTTAGAATATGTCATCTGTGAAAGTCTGATGATTTTTACAATATCTCTTGGGTCATTCCTGACAAGGATAATTCCTGCTGATTCAATGGCAACATTCGTTCCTGCACCGATAGCAATTCCAAGATCGGCCTGCGTTAGTGCTGGAGCGTCATTGATACCGTCACCAACCATAGCAACCTTGAGTCCTCTTTTTTGCAGTTCTTTTATTTTTTCAGACTTTTGGTCGGGTAAAACACGGGCAAAATATTCATCAATACCCAATTCCTGACTTACCCATTTTGCCACATCATCTGAATCTCCGGTAATCATTGCGGATTTAACATTCATTTCTTTAAGCGCTTTAATAGCTTCCCGTGATTCTTCACGAATGATATCAGCAAGAGCAATGGCACCTAAAAGTGCTTTGTCTTTCAAGGTGAATATAACCGTTTGTCCTTTTTTACCGGCATCCTGAATGTGTGGTAGGATTTCGGCGGGGATATTAATTCCCATGCTTTCAAGGAGGATTGGCCCACCCACCATAATTTCTTTTTCATCAACTAATGCCTTCACTCCTCTACCTTTTAATGCTTCAAATTTCTTTGGATCCTTAAATGATAATCCTTTTTCCTTTGCCTTAGCAACCACGGCTTTTGCAATAGGATGCTCTGAAAGTACATCAAGCGAAGCGGCTAATTGCAGGGTTTCATCCTGTTTTTGTCCATTTGCATTCCAGATGTTTACCACGCCGAATTCACCTTTGGTTAATGTTCCCGTTTTATCAAATAGAACCGTATCAATCGTCCGGGCAGCTTCCAGGGCAAGGCGCTGTTTTACCAAAAAGCCGTTCTGCGCTGCCTTCGTTGTGGAAATCGAAGCCACAAGTGGTACGGCAAGCCCTAAGGCGTGGGGGCAAGCAACAACGAGCACGGCAACAAGCCGAGCTACCGCAAACGCTACATCCGCACCGACTGCAAGCCATGAAATCAGGGTAATAAGGCCACCTATAACCGCAATAATGGTTAAATAAAATGCAGCTTTATCCGAGAGTATTTGAAGACGGGACTTTGATGCCTGCGCTTCGGCCACCAAACGCATCACACCGGCAAGAAATGTTTTCTCGCCAATGTTTGAGACTTTGATTTTAAGTGCACCGTCACCGTTTATTGTTCCAGCAATAACTGCATCACCTTCTTTTTTGGAAACCGGCTTTGATTCTCCGGTGATCATAGATTCATTGACATGAGACTGGCCATCAATAATATTGCCGTCAGCGGGAACTTTAGCTCCCGGTTTTACAAGAACCATATCGTTTTCTTGGAGCTTTTCAAGAGAAATAATTTCTGTTTTTCCGTTACGGATTACTTCAGTGGTATCAGGCAATAGTTTTGACAACTCCTTAAGCGCTCCTTGTACGCCGCTTACCGCCCGCATTTCGAGCCAATGACCCAAAAGCATAATGGTAATAAGTGTGGTAAGTTCCCAGAAGAGTGCTTCCTCACCAGCAAATACCGCATACACACTCCAAAAATATGCAGCTGAAATGGCAATGCCAATGAGTGTCATCATACCCGGCAGCCTTCCTTTCATTTCCCGCCATGCTCCGGCAATAAAAACCCATCCGCCGTAGAAAAACACTATTGAACCAAGTAATAATTGAAGATACTGCGAGCCAGGAAAATCCGGTAAAGACCACTTAAAAATATTTCCAATCGCATCGGCATAAAGCACCACGGGGATGGTAAGGATGAGGCTTACCCAAAACTTTCTAAAAAACATCGCTGTGCTATGACCGGCATGTTTACCCTGTCCATGATTGACATCTCTTTTCTGTTTTGCAGGAACAAGATTCATACCGCATTCAGGACACCTGCCAGGATTATTCTGCTGTATTTCAGGATGCATGGGACAAACATAGATTGTCTTTGTGCTGTCTTGATGCTGAGAATTGTGATTATTATGATTCATATTATTTATGTATTTTTAAATTTACGCCAGGTGAAATGTTCATAGATACTTGACCACATAAATCCAAAACTGAAAGCATAGAGTAATTCCTCCAAGGGAATGCCTACGACAAGAATTCCTGAAACGACTTGCAGATTCCAAACCTGTTGCACATATCCTGGGAACATAATAATAAGCGTTAGAAAGTAGAAAAAATATAATCCAAGGAATAAGAAAGCGCTCGTAACCATTTTCTTTTTTAAATCCGGCCGGCAATACCATGTGGCCAAGCCTCCGACAATAAGGGAAATGACAGAAATATAAATAGGATTTAGTTTGGTGAAAAATAAAAGAATAAAAAAGATAATCGGCACGAAAAGTATCGCCCAAAGATGATAGCGATGCGGCGTTGCATGACGAGACGATACTTCCATTTTTTCGTGGGCAGTGCGAAAAATGAGTTCGTATATTATTACTACTATGCCTCCGGCAGCAAAAGAGAAAATCAAGCTTTCAATATCAAAACCCGTAAGGGAGGCAAGGTTAAAAAGAGATGGCGGATTCCAATAGACTGGCACAAAAAGCGGTTCGGTCAACCCGGTTAAGGATGTCAACAAGCTTACTATTAACATTTCTTTCCTTTTTTCTTTATCGTTGAGGAAAATATAAACCACCAGCCAGATGCCGACCAATAATAAGCTCCAAATTAACCAGGCATATTGTATATCCATAGAAGTTTAGTGGTGATTATGCTGGCCATGATCGGCAACTAGCCAAACTCCCGCAACGACCAAGAGGCCGATCAGAATCCATCGAATGCTAAAAGGTGATGAATTTTGAGTATGGTTTTCCATATTTTTATTTGATTAATAATTATACCACTTAAACAATCTCTCCTGTTTTCTCAAGCATCATGTGATGAATCGTTGCAATTTGAGTCCAAATTGCGATAAGAATGAGAACTCCGGCGCAGAGCAAGGTATCAACCTTGGTAATTCCGAATACAAATCCAGACCCGCCAAAAACTGCAATGATAAACACAATAACTCCGATAAAACCTACGACGACGCTTCCGATATGCATTAATTTTGATAGTTTCATGTTTTTATAATTATTAAATTACTTTCTATTGCTTAATCGTATTAAATAACCAAGCAAAAAGCCAGACTGACAATAATGCAATTACATTCCATATAATGAGGCCTGAAATAAAATAACCTAGTCCAAAATATCCTGAAACAAAATTAACATCAGCGTGCATGGCGTAGCGCATAGTCATCATCCTTATTGGCGGATACATCGCTACCCCTACATAACAAACAACATACACAATGCTTGTCCAAGCCGAAGTGACTTTTAATAAATGATTAGTGTTGATCATAAAAATAAATGTTTAATAATATTATGCATTACTTTGCTTTTTCTTCTTTTTTTCCTCTTTCATTGTTTTGGGGTCTAGCCTTTTTGCTAAATTCCAGACTCTGACAATGAGCTTGGCTCTAAGATCATGAAATTTTAATCCGGCTTTTTGCAGTTTCTTATATGTATTTTCTGACATGATATGTAAATATATACCCTATCGAATGTTTATTTATGGGACAAGGTATATACTTTGATTAATTCTTTCACTGCTTTTTCCTGCTCGCTCTTTTTTGCCATCTGATGTCCTACATGAGACCTAAGATGATTCTCTAGAAGAAAACTGTCCAGGCTCTTGAGCGACCTTTGGATAGAAAGTGATTGTTCCAACAATACAGGACAATACACCTCTTCCTCAATAGCCTTCACTAAACCATCTAATTGACCTCTGATAATCTTAGCTCGATGAACCGCCCGATGTTTAAGTTTTTGATCTAACATATATTTATGATATTAATAATAATTCTACTTATAGGTTATACCCCCATACCCTATATGTCAATAAGACATCTGTGGATAACTTTTCATTATATAAAAATGCCCACTATTACACCCGCACGCAAACAAAAAACCTCGCTTTGGCAAGGCTAATAATTACAAGCTAACGGAGGCTGTTGACGGGATTCTTCATGCTACCTTTTTGCTTCTTAAAGCTCAGGATATTCATCAGACCCCAAACTGATGGGACCTAGTCGGGTTTATTTCAACAAATTAGTCAGATGGTTTCTACAATTTACGCATTCACAGAGATTCTTTCTAATTGGCAGTCTGCCACCCATAGGTTTTACAATATGATCGACAGTAGTAGTCCAAACTTTAAATTTTTTATGAATATTGTTCTCTTGTAAAAATTCCCTGAGTAAATTAGCAAATTCTTTATCCCAAGATTCTAAATCCTTTAGCATTCTTTTACTGCTAACCTTCCACTTACCTTGAATACGATAATAGATTTTTATTAATTCACCAATGCCTAATGTCATCGAAAGCAATGCAGAATCAGGATCTTTCTCTAAATTTCTTTGTACCTTTTCATCAATATGATAGATAAAAAATTGTTGATTTTGATAATCTTTAGAAGAATATGTGGGACATACTGCTTCAGCATAACGATTTTTTAATTCCTTCAATTTTTTCTTTTTATCAAAAATAATTATCGATTCAACAATCATTGGGATTCTCCCATCGATTTGTTCTTTGTTAACTTCTTTTTCTAATTGTCCCTGAGAAAGAAAAGTTATATCCAATTTAATGCCATTAATGAAAGGATGATTGATATTTTTACACTCGTTATCGAGTGCAGTGATAACTTTTATATCCAAATCACTATCTTCGCTTATATCTTCTCGAGCAACGGAGCCGAATATAAAAGCGGCACTATATTCATTATGCCACTCTAGTTCTTTTACTTTCTGAATAGCAACATCAAATTTTTTAGGAATCATTTTATTAATTTTAGAATACTTTCCTGCTGCTCAATAATTATTGCTTGATTTTTTTGGTTTTGCTCAAGAAGTTGCTGATTAATTTTCTGTGTATTTTCAACTGTCCCGATTTTTTCGGAATACTCCTTATACGCCGCATTATTATAGCGCATTTGATCAAGGAATATTCCAAAAACTGCTACCACAATCGATATCAGCGCTATTATAATAGCGACAACAACTGTAATTAATATGGTATCTATTTTATCAAATCGATTCTTTACCTCCTCTGGCATTCCAGTTACGGGAGTATTTTTTTCGGGAATTTTAATTAAAGGTTCTTCCATGTCAGTATATTCCTATTATGATATAAACATCATTTTCTTCTCGTACCTCCAAATCCCTACCAATATACTTGGATAAATCTATACCGCCGAAGGAAACATTTTTGAATCTAGCTCCTGGGCCAAATTGAACACCACCAATTTTTACCGTTCTTCCTTTTGATTCAATACTACCATCGGTGTTCACATTAAAAATTTCGTGGAAATTTATACGCATATTTTTATATCTTAATTTAAGTAATCCAAAAAGTATCTATACCAATACAATTCTGGAAGTCAGTCACCTGACTTAGCATAAGACCGCCGCGGGAACCGGACTCGAACCAAGTCATTCGAGATCCCGAGGGTCTCTCAGACCCGAATGAGATAACATCCTCCAGAGGGATGTGTCACACTTTACCCCCACACCAAAATGTTCCGAGGCTTGGATTCGAACCAAGATACCATCCTCCAGAGGGATGGGTCCTACCATTAGACGACCTCGGAGTAATTTGGTGTGAGGGCAAGTTAGACAAACCCACAATAAAATATATCTAAACCTTTAAATACTTATTTACCACTATAAAACTTGAAACAACCCCCATGGCAACCCCAAATCCCAGTTGAATTAAAATAATAATAAAAATATTAGAAGTAAAATATTTAAACAAGTTAAATCCCGGCATAATTATTTCAACGCTTGAAGATACCAAAAAGGCTAAAATGAAAGTGACAAAAAAACAAATAATAAAAGACACAAATCCAAACATAGCCCCTTGAATGATAAATGGTGATTTAATAAACCAACTTGAAGCTCCTACTATTCTCATAGTGGTAATTTCCTCTCTTGAACCATTAATTGCCAGTTTTATGGTATTAAAAACAACCACTATAGCAACTAAAAATAAGATTACTGCAAGAATTAAGCCAAATTTATTAATAGTTGCACTGATAGAGAAAATCTTTTCAATGGTAACCTTTTTTTGAGAAAAATCAACCTTTTCAATTAAATCAATAAATTGATCTCCTTGTAAAATAGTAGCCACTTTTTCATATCCAGATGCCCCGCTAGCCATAATAATATTTAAAGAAGGCAAAAAAGGATTACCACCCACCTCTTGGAGCGCGCCTGAAATAGTGGGGTCGTCCCCATGCTTTTGGGTAAAATCATACAAAGCATCTTCTTTCGATATATATTCCACATTTTTTACTTCTGAAGATATTTTTAAAATTTCATCTTTTGCATTTAATATGTCTTGTTCTGGTACATCGGCTTTAAAATATGCCGTGATATCAATTTTATTTTGAATAGTTGAAATTAAAAAATTACTCACCCCATGCATAAAAAAAAGTCCTGTAATTAATAAAATAGTGGTGGTCAATACAAAAATTGCAGCAATAGATATTCCCTTGTTGCGAAAAAAATCAACTAGGGCGAAATTAAAAACTCTTTTTAGATTGGTAAACATAAATTTAGAATTTAGAATCTAGAAAATAGAATCTAGAATACGATCAACCGAAATTCTACTTTCTATTTTCTAACTTCTATTTTCTCGTTTTAGATTATAAATCTCCCCTTCTCCTCGTCTCTGATAATAATACCATTTTCTATGGTGATTACTCTTTTTCCTAATTTATTTACAATCTCCCTGTTGTGGGTTGATAACACTACTGTCTTGCCGGACAGAGCCCTTGCAATAGACAATCTTTGCTGTTCTCCTCCAGAAAGTTCTCGAGGAAAATTATTCATTTTATCGCCAAGCCCAATAATTTCTAACACTCTTGGCACCTCAACTTCAATTTCCTCATTTTCTTTTCCCTCCACTTCCATAATATATGCTACATTTTCATAGACGGTTTTTGCGGGTAAAAGCCTGTAGTCTTGGTACACGCTTCCAATTTTTCTTCTTATTTTTTGAAGAATTTTGCTATTTGCTTTGCTCACACTTTCTCCATCAAAAAAAACTTCTCCGTAGGTTGGAAATTCTAATCCTAATATCATTCTAATTAAAGTGGTTTTTCCTGCTCCGGATTTGCCTACAATAGAAACAAACTCCCCTTCTTTAATTTCAAAAGAAACATCCTGTAAGACAATAATATTTTCTTGATATATTTTTGTAACATTTTGAAATTTAATCATGTATTTTTATTTCTGCTTTTATAAATTCTTCTAAATCGCCATCTAATATTCCTTCTGTATCAGAAGTTTCGTATTGCGTACGCAAGTCTTTTACTAATTTATAAGGATGCAACACATACGATCTTATTTGATTTCCCCAGGATGCCGAAATTTGGTCTCCTTTTATTTCTTTTAATTCTTTTTGGCGTTCTTGCTCTTTTAATTTCTGGAGTTTTGCATAAAGAATTTTCATTGCGTGCTCTTTATTTTTTCCTTGCATTCGCTCTGTTTGGCAAGAAACAACAATCCCTGTAGGAATATGGGTAATTCTTATTGCTGATTCAGTTTTGTTTACATACTGCCCACCCGGACCAGAAGATTTAAAAGTATTAATTTTTAAATCATCAGGTTTTATTTCTATTTCAGATTCTCCACCTTGTGAATTTATTTCTATTTCTGGCAGCACATCAACTAATGCAAAAGAGGTATGGCGCAATTTCTGGGATGAAAAAGGAGAAATTCTTACAAGCCTATGCACCCCTGTTTCTTTTTTTAAAAAACCATAAGCATATTTTCCTTTTACTTCCAGTGTTACAGATTTTGTACCAATTCTTCCATCGGGGCCTCCCGCATCACCAAACGACTGATGTAAAATTTGGGTTTTAAAACCCTTTTTTACAAAATACTTTTCATACATTCTTAAAAGCATTGTCGCCCAATCCTGGCTGTCTTGGCCTCCCGCTCCTGAAAATATTTCTAAAATAGCATTATTTTTATCGTATTTCCCTGATAAAAAAACTCTAAATTCTTCTTTTCCAATTTTTTCTTTTAATTGATGGTACTTATCTTCTAATTCTTTACTTTCATCCCCTTTGTGTAATTGATATAATTCTTTTAAATCATCTAGCTCTTTTTTTAAAAACGCGATTTTTTCTGTTTCTTCTTTCAATTCAAAAATCTTTTGGCTTATTTTTGATGCGTTTTTATTATCTTTCCAAAAATCAGGGGACTGTGTTTCTAATTCTAGTTTTTTTATTTCTTTTTCTTTGCTATCTAAATCAAAGACAGTCCATTAAATAATGGACTTGTGTTTCTAATTCAGTTATTTGTAACATATTATAATTCAAAGTAATACTTTTTAAATTTACCATATTTTTTGGAAAAAGAAAAAGGGGGTCATGCATGTCAACATGGCCCCCCGACAGTTGAAAGAAGTTTGTGTGGCTCGGCATTGCGTCTGCCAAGTGATATCGCCGCTCTTAACTAGAGCCACCTCCGAGATTCGAACTCGGGACCCCAGCTTTACGAAAGCTGTGCTCTGCCAACTGAGCTAAGGTGGCATATTCGATAAGCGAAGTACGGGAATCGCCCAGTGATTCAACACTGGGCGTCAAGTGTTTATCACTTGACGAACCCTTAAGCGGGCAATGAGAATCGAACTCACACCTTAACCTTGGGAAGGTTATATACTACCACTATACTATGCCCGCATATTTTTGGTGTAGGGGTGACCGCAACCTCTTAGAAACTATTCTTCATAAAATTAAAAATATTATCAAGCCAAACTTGAAAAATATTTTTTGAAGACTCTGTTTCTTTTGCGTCTTGAGGTGATTTATCTATAAACGAAAATACCTTTTCTCCAGGTTTTTGCAAATCTAATTCTTCTCTAGCTATTTTTTCTATATACTTATCATCATCTGCTTTTAATATTTCTTGTTTTAAATTATTATTGGTGGTTCTTGTTTCTTCTATTTTATTTTTTAAACTTTCTATTTGTGAATTAAGGTGTCTTCTTTTATTATAAATTCTTAGATTAACAAAAATTAATACCACACAAAAAACTAACAGTAAAACTACTATTAATTTTGCCGCAAAATTCTGAGGCAAATGAGATTGTATTTTTTTTTGAAAACTCGACATTGCGCTTTAAAAATTATAATATAAAATGAATGAGTCGATGAAAAAGAAAAAATATTTTAAAGTTTTAAAAAATGAAAACTAAAAAACTTCTAAAAGTCGTTTGGATTATTCTAATAAGCTTAGTGGCGTTAAGCTTAATAATGTGGTCTGTGGGAATAGGATTTATGTAATTCACAGTAAACTAAGGTAATAGTATCAAAAATTAAAATGAAAAAACAGCCCTCTTCAAAGAAGCTGTTTTTTTCATTTTATAGCTTCGATACTTTGTGACAGAATTACTACGATCGTAGTAATTCTGTCACAAAAAAAACTAAACCCATTAGCTAACCTGCTGCTATACTCTTAATAGCATTTTCGTAATGAGTTAATATTCTTTTGGCTTCTTCTAAATTAAACTGGTAATCTTGATTATACACTATAGAATTTCTTACTTGATGGGCTTCTAATACTTCTTTAGAGTTTGGCAACATTCTTTTACCAGCATTATCAACTAATTCTTCAAAAGTTTCTCCAGTGCCCCCCCTTTCTTCCAAAACCTGATACAAAAAATCATCTGCTTCTATAATGGCTAGTTTATACCCATTTTCATCTTGAGACTCAGTTTTTTTCATAATACTCTTCCATCGTTTATTAACTCCACGAAGACCATATGGCTGCCAAGAAAAAAATTCTGAAAAATCCTGTAAAAACTGGTATTGAAGATAAGTACTATTCATATAAAAGTATATTACGGCGCAAAGAAAAAATAATGCAAATAAAATAAACACCAACTTTACCGGCAAAAGCGTTTCTTGAATAACAGGAGAAGAGATAAAATAAATAAAATCTCTTATTCCTAATACATCATAAATTTGGTTCCAAGTAATCATGAATATAATGCCAATATGCTAATACCGCGCCAATAATGCAAATTCGTCACTCCTAATTTGTATTATTAGCATAAGATTCGCATATTGGTGTTATAATAGCATTTTCTCCATTAATCCAGCAACCGATAAAATCTTATTTTCTTCAAAATAGTTTCCAATTATTTGCAAACCAACGGGAAGCTTATCTATTTTACCCGCAGGCAAAGACAATCCTGGTAAGCCAGCTAAATTTAAAGAGATAGTATAAATATCTGCTAAATACATTAAAAGAGGATCATCTGCTTTCTCTCCTATTTTAAATGCAGGTACGGGAGAAACCGGACAAAAAATAACATCTACCTTTTCAAACACATTCTGAAAATCTTGCTTAATTAATTGTCTTACCTCCTCCGCTTTTTTGTAATACGCGTCATAGTACCCACTAGAAAGCGCGTAGGTACCAATCATAATTCTTCTTTTTTCTTCTGCGCCAAAACCTTTTCCGCGACTTTTCACATACACATCCAGCAAATCTTTTCCAGCCTGTTCGCTTAATCCATATTTTATTCCATCAAATCGCGCTAGGTTTGCCGACGCTTCAGAAGGCGCAATAACATAATAACAAGCAAGTGCAAATTTCAAATTAGGCAAACTAATATCAACAATTTTGGCCCCATTTTCTTTGGCCCTATTGATTGCATTTTTTATTATTTTTTCCACCTCTGGGTCTAATCCTTTTGCAAAATATTCTTTAGGCACGCCAATTCGCATTCCTTTCATAGATGACTCTTGGTTACTAAATTTATAATCAACCGAAGTTGCATCAAGAGGATCTTTTCCAAAAATTACTTTAAAAATTATTTTGGCATCTTCAACAGTCTTAGCCATTGGACCAATTTGGTCTAGCGATGATCCGTATGCAAATACTCCATGCCGAGATACTGCGCCATAAGTAGGTTTAAGCCCCACTACGCCACAAAAAGAAGATGGTTGGCGTATTGACCCACCAGTATCTTCACCAAGCGCATAGCATGCTTCATTTGCAGCTATTGAAGCCGCAGAACCTCCCGAGCTTCCACCTGCTACTCGAGTTTTATCATGCGGGTTTTTAGTAACTTTGAAAGCAGAATTTTCGGTAGAACTGCCGAATCCAAAAGGATCCATATTTGTTTTACCTAAAATTACGGCTCCATTATTTTTTAGATTTTTAATTACTGTTGCATCATAGGGAGCAATGTAATTTTCTAACATTTTTGAACCAGCGGTACATTTTTCACCCTCAACCAAAATGGCGTCTTTTATTGAACAAGGCACGCCGGTTAACGAAGGAAAATCTTTTTTAGAGGCTATAATTTTGTCAGCTTTTTTTGCTTGTGCTAATGCTAGGTCTTCAGTCACGCTCAAATAAGCACCAATTTCACTATCGGTTTTTTTAATATTATCTAAATAAGCTTTTGTAACTTCAACAGAAGTAAATTGTTTTTTTACAAAGCCATCGTGAAGTTGTGTAATTGTAAGATCCAAAATATCCATTTTCTTAATTTCCAATTTTCAATAATCAATTTTCAATAATCGTATCGTTTGATAATTGATAATTAGAAATTGATAATTTAAAGTCAAAAAATATTTTTGACTTTTATGTACCTTTCTTGTGTATCGGGCGCAGATTGCACTAAATTATTTGCCAAACTTGCTGGTTTTTCTATTATTTTATCTTCACGAGTTGTGGTTTCTATTTGTGTTTTATCTTCTTGTTTACCCTTGGTAAATTTGGGAGCTTTTTTTAATAAGTTAAAGTAATCTAAAATTGAAGACAAATCTTTTTGCATTTTTTCAACTTCTTTTTCGGATAATTCTAACCTCGCTAATTTAGCAATACCAAGCACCTCTTCTTTTGAAATCATAAAGTGAGAATCTAAAAAATAGAAAATGGAATCTAGAATACGAAGTGTTACGATTCTACTTTCTATTTTCTAACTTCTATTTTCTAAATCGGCGCTCCCCATTCCTCATCCTTCTGCACCAAGTCAGCCAAAGTATCTATATTTTCTAAAGCCATTCCACAGCCACGGACCACTGAAGTTAAAGGATCATCAATAATTTTGCAAGGCATTTTTGTTTCATGAGAAATTAACACATCAAGCCCTTTTAATAAAGATCCTCCACCCGCTAAATAAATTCCGTTTGTCATTACATCTGATAAAAGTTCTGGAGGGGTTTCTTCAATAGTGGTTTTAATAGCCGATACAATTTGCTTTACCGATCTTTCTAGCGCTCGTTGTATGTCATCGTTAAATACCACTACTTCTTCAGGCAACCCTGTAACTAAATTCCTACCGCGCATAGGAACTTCTTTTTTTTCTTTCAGCGGAAGCGCCGAACCAATATTTATTTTAATAAATTCCGCAGTTCTTTCACCAATTAAAAGCTTATATTCTTTTTGGGCAAATTGAATAATATCATCATTAAGCTTGTCTCCTGCAATCCTTAAGCTCTTAGATGCCACAATGCCACCCAAAGAAATTACCGCCACTTCTGTGGTTCCTCCGCCAATATCAACAATAAAGTTCCCTCCCGCTTCTTGAATAGGAAGATTAGCACCAATTGCAGAAGCAAGAGGTTCTTCAATTAAAAATACGGTGCGAGCTCCGGCATTTTTTGCAGCATCTCTTACTGCCTTTCTTTCAACTTCAGTAACTCCGCAAGGAATACCAATAATAATCCTTGGCATATAGGCAAACTTAAAAAAACTCTTAGAAGTAGATATTGTTTTTTCAATAAAATATTTGAGCATCTGCTCGGTAACTTCAAAATCGGAAATTACCCCGTTAATTAACGGCCTTGTAGCAGTAATATATGAAGGGGTTCTTCCCACCATTTTTTTTGCTTCTTCACCAATAGATAAAATCTGGCCGGTTTTATTATTAACCGCCACCACTGAGGGTTCGTTGATAATTATTCCCCTATCCTTCACATAAACTAAAGAATTGGCCGTACCAAGGTCAATTGCCATATCAAGGGTTAAAAATGAAAAGAGTTTTTTAATTTTTTTTAACATTTTTAAAAAATTTCTGTAATTGTGTTATTTTTACCAACTTTGCTTTTTCTTTTGACCTTTCTTTTATTTCAACTGAATTTTCTTTTAGAGTTTTTTCACTGATTACAATCCTATAAGGAATACCTATCAAATCAGCATCGTTGAATTTATCTCCTGCGGTTTTATTTTCCCTATCGTCATATAGTATAGTAATATCTTCTTTTTGGCAATCTTTGTATAACTTTTGATTAGCCTACCCAATCCAATTCCATAACAACCCATTAACACCAGTTTATCATGGCCGTCACGATCGGTAAATTTTAAATCAAATGGCAAAGAAAACCTCGTGCCCATTTTAAATATATTGCCAACCTCAACTGCCTTTTTTTCTTCAAATTCCGAATTATTACATTTTGGACACTTTAGATTTTCGTTTTTTATTTCTTTATTTATTCCAATCCCACACTTTTTACAAATATAAATTAAATCTTCGCCGGCACCAGTAATGGTTTGGAACTCATCAGAATATTTAGAAAAACTTCCTCCTGATGCCAATGTTCTGTAAGTAACAGAACCTATTCCACATTTTTTAAAAATTTTCCCATACGCTTTTGCAACTACTTCATAATAGTTATCTAGATCTGTCTGATTTGCATGAAAAGAATATAAATCTTTCATCATAAATTCCCTTACTCTCAAAAGTCCTGATTTTGGCCTTAATTCATCTCTTAATTTATCCTGTATTTGAAACACATAAAATGGCAGATCGCGATAAGAAAAAATAACTCTTTTCGCCAAAGGAGTTACCACCTCCTCGTGCGTGGGACCCAATACATATTCTTTGTAACCATTTCCCTTTAATAAAAAAATAATTTCTTTTTCTATATTAATCCTGTCAGTTTTTACCCAATTTTCTTTTGGCTGTAACACTGGCAATAACAATTCCTGCCCGCCGATTTCTTCCATATTTTTTCTTATAATCTTTTCAATATTTTTTAACACTGAAAAGCCCAATGGCAAAAAACTATACACTCCAGCCATTAACTGGTCTATATATCCTGCGCGAGTAAGAAAATCATGAGAAATAGAATCTACTCCTGCAGTTTTATTTTTAGTGGTTTTATAAAATAATTTTGATTGTAACATAATTTTAGAATCTAGAATTTAGAAAATAGAAAGTAGAATTTGAAAGTTTCGTATTCTAGATTCTATTTTCTACTTACTATTTTCTCGTTTTAGAATCCTGCTTTCCAAAATTCTACAACTCTCGGGATATCAAATTTAATAGTTACAAAAATGGACATTGCAATTAGTAAAAAGAAACAAATAATAGTTAAACTTTGTTCTAATTTTACTGAAACCGGTTTTTTCATTATTTTTTCAAGAATTAAAAACAATAGCTTCCCACCATCCAGCGCAGGAATCGGAAAAATATTAAACAAGGCAATAAATACAGATATTGAACCGATAAAATAAAGAAAAAATCCCGGTCCATAATCTACTGCTTTGGCTAAAAATATAGTGATTCCTACGGGACCCGCTAATTCTGCCCCCTTTGGAACTCCATTGCCACTAAACAAGTTTGAAAACACATCAAATATGCCTCCAATTGCTTTTAAAGTTACTTGGCCGCAATATACCACTCCTTTTATAGGCGCTTTATACCATGCAGATTTTTCTATAAGAGTTCCATATCTTTCTATTTGTATTCCCAATGGGCCTTGGTTTTCTGGATAAGAAATTCTTGGAGTTACATTTATATCAATATCTTGGCCTTTTCTGTTAACAGTCAACACAATCTGTTTACCTTTATTTTCATTTGTCAGCGATTGGAAAGAAGAAATACTGTCTATTTTTTGATTATTTATTGCAACTATTTTATCTTTTAACTTTAATCCGCCTGTCTCTGCCGGTGAATCACCATTAATATTTGTAATTTGAATTGCGGTGCTTGAAAATCCTTGCAGTGCATTATCTCCAATAGGAACCGTAGCGCCAATAATAAACACCACAGAAAAAATAATCATACTTGCCACCCAAAAAGCAATAACGCCCCCCAACACAATCAGTATTCTTTTCCAAATAGAAAGACTAGAAAAACTCCTATAATCATCTAAACCCCCTTCTTCTCCATAAATTTTAACAAAAGCCCCAAGTGGTATAAGATTTACCGAATAAAGAGTTTCGCCGAATTTTTTCCCGAAAATTCTTGGCGGATATCCAATGCCAAATTCTTCAACTTTTACACCAAATTTTTTAGCAATGACAAAATGCCCAAATTCATGGATAATCATCAAAGCGATAAGGCTAAAAAATGCAATGAGTAGTGTTAAAAACATTAGCGAATTTTCAATTTTCAATTCCCAATTTTCAATGAATTATCAATGAGGCGAATTTTCAATGACGACGATACGAATTGATAATTTAATCCGCCACTTGGCGAATTGATTGATAATTGATACTTGATAATTGATAATTTTAAAGTAATTCTTTTTCTTTTTTATCAACCAGCTCTTTAATTTTTTTATTGTATTCATCAATCAGTTTTTGCAATTCATCTTTGCCTCTGAACTTATCATCTTCTGAAAGTTTTTTTTCTTTTTCTGCTTTTTGGATTTTATTCCACGCATCTTCCCTCCAATGTCTTGCGGTTTGGCGAGTTTCTTCTGCTTTTTGATTTAAGATTTTTATCAAACTATGCCTATATTCTTCTGTGAGCAATGGCAAGCTTAATCTTATAATATTTTTATCAATTACTGAAGACATGCCCAACCCTGATTGTAAAATTGCTTTTTCTATGGGTTCTATATAAGAAGTATCCCAAGGCTGTATGATTATTTTATTTGCTTCCGGAGACGAAATAGCCGCTAATTGCTTTAAAGAAAATTTATTGCCAAAACAATCAACTTCTATATCTTCCACCAAAGAGGGTGAAGCTCTTGAAGTTCTTATTTTTGCAAGCTCCCCTTCTAAAAATTTAAGGGTTTTTTCAAATTCGGGCCTTACTTTATCTATGAATTCTTTATAACTCATTTTTGAGTATTAAGTATTGAGTATTTAGTATTTCGTATACTTGATACCTTATACCTAATACCTGATACTTTTTATATTTCTAATAATAACACCTCTAGCGCTAATTTGTTATTCAAATTACTTTTTATTGTTTGATAATTTATGTTTTCTATTAAGCGTATTATATTTTTCAATTTTTCCAACGAGTAATTGTGAGTTTTTTCTCCCTTTAACGCCCCTATTTCTATTAATAGAAATTTTCTAAAATATTTTTGCAAAAAATATAATATATTATTAAAATTATCTCCTTCTAAATTAACTTTTTTTGCATATTGAAATTTTGTTGCAAGATCAGAATTAATGATAGTTAATAATTCGCCAAATTCTACCTGCTCAGTTTCTAGTAATTTTTCTTTTTGAGAAAGAAAAAATGTAACTTCTTGGCACCTGGAAGTAATGGTATTTAATAGTGCTTCTGGTTTTGAGCTAATTAATATAATAAGCGTTTTACCCTTAGGCTCTTCAAGAGTTTTTAAAAAAGAGCTTTGCGCTTCCACATTCATTCTGTGGGCATCATGAACAACAACTGTTTTATAACCGCCATAATAAGATTTATAACTTAAAAAATTATTAACTTCCCTTATCTGTGAAATATCAATTTCCATCATATCTTTTTCATTGTCAACCGACGACTTGCTATATATAGATTTTACCACCATCAAGTCCGGAAAATTTTCATTATCTATTAAACTAGCTTGTTGTTTGGCGTTTAAAATATCTAAAGAATTTATTGATTTTATAAACTCTTTTGCGAATAGATTAATACCCGCAATGTCTTGTCCTGAAAATAAATAGGCATGTGCCAATTGCTCTGCCTCAAATTTTCCCCTCAAAAATTCCCACTGCTTTTGATGTTTAATCTGCATATAAAGATTATTTTTTGACCATGCAAATAGCGCGATCAATATACCCAACTATGTTTCCCATGTATTGAAAACTTAATTCCCATCCCCCTGGTTTTGTTAGATTACCCCGCCTTGTTTTCCTTACAACGGGAGCTTCAAATCTTAATATTGGAAAGAAATCATCCCGGTCATCTTTATCCCTGCGTCGGGTTGTACCAGGAAAAAGTAAGCAGTATTGTTTCCATTCATCGGGAATGTTGTCGGGATTTGCCAGTATTTCTTCGGCCTCTTTTTGGCCGGCAAATTGGACTCCTTTTTTCTCCAAGGTCGCAAATGCTTCATTAAGGTGAAGCTTAGTGCTTATTCTATCCCAATCTCTTTCATCAAAAAGAGATGTTAATTTTGGCGAAAATTCTCCTTCAGAAAATTCCATATTCTTTATTAATGGCCAATTTCTGGCTGAGGGACTATGTCCACTTTCAAGAGACATTGTCCCGGCAACAGATCTGCGAACCGACGGCGCTTCTGGTTGTTCTGTGTCAAATCTTGCTTCTAATACCAAAATTCTTGACTCTAACTCTCCATTCTTTTTTTCTAACTCTTTAATCCTTTCCAAAACTTTCATCTTATCTTCTTGATTGTCCCTTTCATTGGGTAATAATTGTTCTGACATATTTTTAAATTTTAAAATTGTTTTTGAATTTTGAATTTAGATTTTTAAATTACTTCTTATTCATCACCACTTTTTTGTAATCATCTAAGTGTTCTAATACGGTTCCCGTACCTTTGATCACACAAAATAAAGACTCTTCAGCAACGAAACAAGGAACTCCGGTACTTTGAGCAACAAGCTCGTTAATTCTTGGCAATAAAGACCCTCCGCCGGCCATAATAATGCCTTTATTCATAATGTCTGCTGAAAGCTCGGGTGGTGTTTCTGATAACACATCTTTTGCAGCTTGGATAATTTCTGCTAACACATCAGAAATTGCTTCGCAAATTTCATTGCTTGATATTTTAATATTTCTTGGCAATCCCAAAATTAAATCCCTTCCTTGAATTTCCATATATTTTGGGTCTTTTTGTACAAGCGCAGTTCCAATTTTAATTTTTATTTCTTCTGCTGATTGCGTTCCAATTGCCAAATTGTATTTTCTTTTAATATATTCTGCAATAGCCATATCTATTTTATCTCCCGCAACTCTTACGGACTGACTAGTTACAATACCGCCCAAAGAAATTACTGCTACTTCTGAGGTTCCTCCTCCAATATTAATAATCATGTGCCCAGAACAAGAATTAATTGGTATTCCAGCACCAATGGCCGCCAATATTGGCTCTTTGGCAACAAACGCTTGCCTTGCACCCGCAGATAACGCGGCTTCAATAACTGCCCTTCTTTCAGTACTTGTAATGCCGGCGGGCACCGAAATAACAAGTTCGGGTTTTAAAAACCTAAAATTAGTTGCAGTCTTTTTAATAAAATGGCGCATCATTGCTTGGGTTACTTTGTAATCGGCTATCACTCCATCTTTAAGAGGCCTATATACTTTAATATCAGCGGGAGTGCGCCCGATCATTTCTTTTGCTGCTTCTCCCACTGCTAAAATTTTATTATCAAATAAAGAAACTGCAACTACTGATGGTTCGTTTAATACTACTCCCTTGCCTCGCACATAGACTAGGGAGTTACAAGTTCCAAGATCAATTGCTATTTTGTCGTTGAACATTATTTGAAAATTATTCTAATTATTCTAATTTCTAATTATTCTAAATAATTTCTAAATAACTGAATGACTAATTTCTAAAACTTTTTATGATTTAGACATTTTGGCATTAGGATTTGATTAGGTCAATTAGAAATTAGGTTAATTAGAAATTCGCTTAATATCTGCTCCAATTTTTTGAAGCCTTTCCTCTATCTTCTCATATCCCCTATCAATTTGAAAGACATTATTAATAGTAGTTTTTCCGTCAGCCATTAATGCAGCAATAATTAAACCAGCCCCTGCTCTTATATCTGATGATTCAATAATAATTCCTTTTAATGTATTTGGGCCAAACACAAATGACCGGTGTGGATCAACAATTTCAATATCGGCACCCATTTTTCTTAATTCATCTATGTATCCAAATCTACCCCCATACAAAGGATCATGAATCAAGCTTTTTCCTTGAGCTCTCGTTAATAGCGGAACCAGTATGGGCAATAAATCAGTAGCAATACCAGGATGCGGAAGCACCTGCACTTTTACCGGTTTTATAAAGGGCGAATAAAAAACAGTTACTGAATTTTCTTGCCTATCAAAATTAACGCCAATTTCTTCAAGCTTAGATAAAAATAAATCTAGGTGGTTAAAATCAATATTTTTTACCACAACTCTTCCGGGAGTCAGCGCGGCCATTACAATAAAAGTACCCGCTTCAAGGTAATCAGAAGTTACGGTATGTTCGCATCCATGCAACTGTTCCACTCCTTCAATTTCAATTACATGGGTTCCATGCCCTTTTATATTTGCTCCCATTTTTAAAAGCATATCGCCTAAATCTTTTACATGAGGCTCGGCGGCTGCACCTTTAATTATTGTTTTTCCTTTTGCTAAACACGACGCCATCATAATAATTTCTGTAGCAGTAACTGAAAATTCTTGTAGCACAATTTCTTTTGCCATAATTCCATTTCGTTCAACTGAATACACACTACCTTCTTTTTCAATTTTTGCGCCTAGTTTTCTTAAAGCATTTAATTGCACCGTGATCGGCCTTAACCCTATTTTATCTCCGCCAGGAGAAGGAAATTTAAATGCATTAAATCTGGCAAACAAAGGACCTAAAAATAATACTGAAATTCTAGTTTTTGCAAATTTTACAAAATCTATTTTTTCGGGACTAATATTTTGGCAAGTTATTTTTACCTTTCTTTCTGATAAAAATTCTGCACTAGCACCCATATCTTTTAATATTTCGATGGTGATATGTATATCCTCAATTAAAGGCAAGTTATCAATAATGCAACTTTCTTGCGTAAGCAAACAAGCCACAAGCGCTGGGCCTGCTGCATTCTTTGATCCTCTCACTTCAATTTCTCCTGCTAATTCCCTATTGCCATTAATAATAAACTTATCTGACAATTTTAATATATTAAAATTGTCACCGAGCACAACCGAGCACTAAATTTTAAGGAAATTTAGTACTTTGGTCTGTGCTTGGCATACAATTTAAATTATGGTTAATATTATTCTTATTTCCTCCTCTTGTCAAATATGAAAAATTTGACAAAATACTATATAGTTGATATCGTATTATAATTCTAGGGACTATAAAATAACTTTTTATAGGAAATAAAGAAACTGGGAGCGATTGAAAAATAACAAAATTTCTGATAATATTTACTATAATGACCAAAAAAAGCCGCCGTATTATATTTTTCATTTGTATTATTTTATTTCTGCTTATTGCTCCATACATAGTAATGTATTCATTAGGATACAGGGTTGATGTTGCAAATAAAAAAATAGTAACTACTGGTGGGATTTATGTAAAGGCATTGCCACAAGGAGCTAATGTAATTATTGATTCTAAGATTAATAAAAAAACTGGCATCCTATCAAATGCGGTTTTTGTGCAAAATCTTTTGCCAAAACAACATACTGTTGTAATTAAAAAAGAAGGCTTCCATGATTATCAAAAAACTCTTGAAGTAAAAGAACGCGAGGTAACAAAATTAGAACATATAATTTTGTTTAAAAATAATATCGTATTCCAAATACTGGAAGATAAAACTCAATCACCCTTTAACAAAAAAACTTTAGAAGACGCGTATATCATAAAAAATAATACATTATATTATTCCGATATTGAGGAAAATAACCAACTATCCCCAACCCAAAAAAACACCCCGATTATAAAAAATATTATAGCGTTTAAAGTTTTAGATAAAAATATTGTATGGCTCAGTTTAGATGGCTTTTTATATAATTTTAACATGGAAAGAAAAAACACCGAAAAGCTAAGTGTAAGAGATATTTTCATACATCAGAAAAATATTTATACCCTACTTATATTCAACCAAACTATATTTTTAAAAGAAAACGATACTTTATTTATTTTTGACGAAAAAATAAAATCTTTTGAAAATTTTTATGGCTCTGTAAAAAATATGCAAATTTCTCCCGATAGACAAAAAATACTTTATTGCAACGACCATGAAATATTGTTTTCTTTTTTAAATTCCAATAACCCCGAAAAAATATTTTTAAATAGATTTTCAAAAAAGATTAATGAATGTCATTGGATAAATAATGAATATGTAATATTCTCACTGGAAAATAGTATCATAATTTCTGAAATTGACAAAAGGGGAAATATTAATGCAATTAGTTTAAAAGAAACCATTTCTTTACAAGGTAATGCAGATATTAATATTCAAAGCCCAGAAATATTATTTAATAAGGAAGATGGAAAATTATATATTCTTACCCAAAATACTATCTTAGTTTCAGAAAAATTAATCCCTTAGAAATAACTAATTACACCAAAAAACAAAAAAACCGCATCGCGGTTTTTTTGTTGAATAGTTTTTTAATTTTATTACCTCTTCGCCCACTGCGGTGGCTCGATGGCTCTCTTTGATACAAAATAGAACCGACAGTCAATTAAGTAAGTTCATTATATCGCGATGGTTTACCTAGTCAAGTCTATTTTTCAAAATTCAACAATTTTTCAATTGTTTCATTCTTTATTGTATCACCATGTCTACTAGGAGTTTTAATTGTAATCCCTTTTACATCCTCAATTATTACTTGTTGTAAATTTACTATTTCCCCTGGTCGAATAACAATATAATCCCCCTTTTCAAGTACAATTCCTTTTTTATCACCAATTCTACCCATGATTTTTCCTTCAATAATAAAATTATACTCCGTGCATAAAACTTGAAATTTCGGTTTATGCTTATACTCTTCTCCTTTTTTAAACTCCCAATACTTTACCTCAAAGTCATCCCTTTTCGCTAAACTTGGAGAATCGATAAAAGAACCAATAAACCAAAAAAAGTTTTGGGGACCCTTTATTTTTCCGATTTCTCCCCAAGTATCTTGGGTAATTTTATAATTTTCAGTATCAAAACTATTTTCTGTCATATTTATTTCTAAATTAATTTTTATTCTATGATGCAATTTCAAAAATTCTTTTTACTAAACCTGTTCTCGCGTAAAAAGCGCGGCTTGTTGATCCGTGTCCCGCCCCTTTTGTTCTGGCCTGTATCCATTTTCCGTCCGCGCCAGTCAAGGCACTAAAGCCCTCTGTGATAAGTTTATTGCGTATGAAATCATAGTCCGCTTTTATTTCTTTTATCAAATCGTCGTCTTCGGTAAAATCTAAACTGGTAACTTTCAATAGTTTTGCTTCTTCTGAATTTACGCCATCCCAACCCACTGCGCAAAAGATAATGGTTTTTAATTTTGTCCAACAATGGCTTTCAAAAAAAGAGTGGGCTTTTAATTCTTCGGGGTTTATCATGGTTATTGCCATAGTTTCTTTTGGCACTAATTCACCATTTACAGTCCGAAAGGCAACCGATTTTAATTCATAGGTAAGTCCATTGGGTGCTTTTGAAATATTGGGTTGTAATCCTGCAAGGCGTTCTAAAACAAGCCCCTTCCAACCTTTATTTTGTTTTCCAGTTTCGTAAGTCGTAACACCGTATTTTAACGCTAATTTCCTTAAATCACTGCTGACGTATTTTTTTAAATTTCTTATTGCAACCGCGCGGGTAATTATTTTCATAATTATAAATGTTTATTTTTTAGGTTGCGATCCAGCTCCTCAAATCTCTTTATTGATACATCTAAAAACTTTGGCTCAACATCAATGCCAATAAAATTACGTCCGAAAAGATAAGAGGCAATCCCAGTCGTTGAACTACCGGTAAAAGGATCGAGTATCAAATCTCCTTTATTAGTGCTTGCAAGCACAATTCTTTTTAGTAAATCTTCAGGCTTTTGTGTTGGGTGTTTTCCAAATTTTTTTTCAATAGGTTTCGGAGTTCCCATTGCCCAAACTGAACGCATTTGCAAACCAGGTTTTTTTAATTGATCTTCTTTCCAATCTCCATTTTTCATTAAATCATAATTAAACGTATGCTTTGCTTTTTTATCCTTACGCGCCCATATTAGGGTTTCATGGCTGGCGGTAAAATAACGACAACTTAAATTCGGCGAGGCATTAGGCTTAAACCATGCGATATCATTTAATATGTGAAACTTGTTAACTAGTAATGCGAAACCGCATTGATAAATTGAGTGATAAGTTCCACTAATCCATATCGTTCCATGAGGTTTTAAAACTCTATGGCAAGCTTTTATCCATTCAAGATGAAAGTCAAAATCTTTCTTTAATCCATTACTAACATCCCATTGACCTTTATCAACACTAACCATTTTTCCGGCGTGAACAGTGAACCCGCCGTTTGAAAGAAAGTACGGCGGATCGGCAAAAATCATATCTATGGAATTTTCCGGAAGTTCTGCAAGAACATCTAAACAATTTGCATTGTATAATTTAAATCCCGACTTGCCATAATACAACTCGCGAGATACAGCATCATCAATTTTTTTATTTTGTTTTATTATTGTTGCGTCTAACATAAAATATCGTATGACACAGGCGTGTCTTTATCCATTTTACATCAATCTTTTGCGGAAAGCAAAACCACTCCGAGAAGTGGTTTTTTGACAATTCTGATAAGTCGTGTTACCTCTTCGCCCACTGCGGAGCTTTTCTTGCGCGCTTTAATCCAAACTTCTTTCTCTCTCTCATTCTTGGATCTCTTGTTAAATATCCAACTTTTCTTAATCTCTTTTTAAAATTGTTATTAAAATCTACCAAAACTCTTGCGGTGCCGTGTCTTACCGCTTCTGCTTGGGCATTTCTACCCCCACCCCTTACAATTACTGTAACTTTAAACTTATCAAGGCACTTCATTTTTCTCATAGAAGAAGTAACAGTTTGTTGGTCATGCTCAATGGTAAAATATTCCTGATAAGGCTTGCCATTAACTAAAAACTGCTTTTCGCCCCTAGTAAAAAGACGCACGCGAGCAACGGCGGTTTTTCTACGCCCAACTGCTTCAAAATAACGATCTGGCTTTGAAGCTAATTCTTTTTCTATAGGAAAATCTTCTGGTAAAAAATTATCAGATTCTTTTTCAACAACAACTAGTGTTTCTTTTATTTCCTCTGCTTTTTTAACAGGTGCCACTATTTTTTTTATTTTAGTTTTTAACATTTTTTATTAAATCTACTTATATATAAATTGTCAAAACAATTTCTATTTTTCGCACCGCAACCTTTTAATCTGTTTAGCGCGCAATTTATTTTTGGTTAGCATCCCCATCACCGCCTTTCTAAATATTTCAGATGTGCCTTTTTTATCTTTTATTTCTTTCATCGTAGTTTTTTTTAATCCTCCCAAATACAAAGTATGATGGTAATATATTTTATCGGTAAACTTTTTTCCAGTGAATTTTAGTTTATCAACATTTTTCACAGTCACAAAATCTCCAATATCTTTATACGGCGCAAACCCTACTTTGCTTTTTCCTCTTAACAACACCACAACCTGAGTAGCTAATCTACCCAATACTTTATCGGTTGCATCAATGATATGATTTTCTCTTTTTATTAGATCCATAATTATATAACTTATTTTACTAGCTCTATAATTGCCATTTTTGCTCCATCTGATTTGCGAGGTTCAAGTTTTATAATCCTTGTATATCCTCCTTGTCTTTGAATGTACCTAGGAGCAATTTCGCTAAATAATTTTTTAACTATTAATGGTGTTATAGATTGGGTTAAAAGCCTGCGATTAGCTACTGAATTAGTTTTTGCCTTTGTGATACATTTTTCAGCTACTACTCTAAGTTCTTTAGCTTTTGCTTCGGTTGTTTTTATTTTTTCATGTAAAAAAAGACTAACAGTTAAGGTTTGTAAAAGTGCCTTTCTTTGATTTTTTAATCTTGATAATGCTCTGCCTTTATTTCTTTTTCTCATTTTTAGCTTTTTTAGTTGCTTTCTTTTTAGATTTCACTTTTGCTTCTTCCATTGAATCTTCTTTTGTATTATTTTCTAATACTGCATTTTTACCCTCAAAAATTAAATTAAAATGTTTAATCAATATTTCACAAGCTTGATAAAATGCTTCTTCTGGAGTAAGCGTTCCATCAGTTTCTATTTGCAAAGATAATTTATCAAAGTCAGTTCTTTCACCTACTCGCATATTTTCAACTTGAAAACTTACATTCTTAATTGGGGTAAAAATAGCGTCTAGTGCAATAGTGCCTATATCTAATTTTTTTGTTTTTCTTTGATCTTTTGGTTCATACCCTATACCTTTTTCTATGGTAATTTCTATGTTAAGTTCTGTTTTCTTATCAGTAATAGTAGCCACATGAAATTCTGGATTTACAAGCTCAATTTGTGCAAACTTTTTAAAATCAGCACCGGTTACTTTCTTTTCACCTTTTACCGAAAGCTCAACTTTTTGCAAAACTCCTTCATATATTTTAAATCTCAAATTTTTAAGATTTAAAAGCATTATAATAACATCTTCTAAAACTCCTGGTAATGTAGAAAATTCATGAGGAGCACCTTTTATCTTCACTTCTGTTACTGCTACCCCTTCTAATGAAGACAGCAAGACTCTTCTTAGAGCATTTCCTATGGTAACGCCATACCCTGGATAAAGACCTTGTATTTCAAAAATAGCCTGATTTTTATCTTTCTTAATTATTTTAGGCTCTAATGGAAGAGAAATCATAATTTTAGAATCTAGAATCTAGAAAGTAGAATCTAGAATACGAAGCGTTACGATTCTATTTTCTATTTTCTAACTTCTATTTTCTAGTTTTAGCGTGAATAAAACTCAAATATAAGTGAAATTTCTACAGGCGGATTAACTTCTAACAAACTTGGATCCCCTATCGTTTTTCCTTCAAATTTTTCTTTATTAATATTCAACCACAAAGGCACCTCTGTTTTCTTTAATATTGCTGGCAAGTCTTTAAATACGCTTTTCTTTTTCTTAGTTTCTTTAATGGCAATCACATCGCCTTTTGTAACCTGAAAAGAAGGAATATTAACTGACTTTCCGTTTATTAAAAAATAGGAATGATTAACAAGCTGTCTAGAATGTTTTCTAGATTGAGCAAAGCCCAACCTAAAGACTACATTATCCAATCTTTTTTCAAGGCGTTTTATAAGTTCGTCTGACACATTCTCAACTCTCTGTGTTTTCTGCAAAGATTCTTTTACATATCTTTTAAATTGCTTTTCTGATAACCCATACAATCTTTTAAGAGTTTGTTTTTCTTGTAACGATTTTTTATATTCAGAAGCAGTTTTTTCCCTTTTCTTATTTTTTATAGCAACCGGCGCTGGTGAAAAATTCTGCAAAGAAGATTTGTCGTTTTTAAATTGATTGTTTAACATCTTATGTTGTTATTTATAGGTTATAGTGAATTACACTCTCCTTATTTTCTTAGGCCTGCATCCATTATGAGGAATTGGCGTAATATCTTTTATTGAAACTACATTTAATGATTGATTAACAAGGGTTCTTACTGCAGATTCGCGGCCGGCTCCTATTCCTTTTATTAAAACACTTATTTTCTCAATAGCTAATTTCTTGCACACATTAGCAATTGCTTCTGCTACGCGGGATGCAGCAAATGAAGTTGCCTTTTTTGTACCCTTAAAACCTACCGCACCTGCTGATTTGGAAGCCAAAACCTGCCCCCTAGAATCAGTAAGAGTAATGATAGTATTATTGTAAGAAGAAGAGACATACACCTTGCCTTCCAAAACCCTATCAGCCATTTTTACCTTCACTTCCTTTTTTAAGGTAGCATCAACTTTTTCTTTCTCTTTTATGGCTTCTTCTTGATTTTCCTCTGTAACATGTTTTTTTCCCATCGCTTCGCTTAGCGACACTAATATACCAATGACACACTAATCTACTAATTTTCGTATTCGTAAATTCGAGTGTTATTTGTAAATTGGAGTCGCACTTAATTATGTCGGTGCTGCCGCAGGCTTGCGTCCTGATCCCATAGTTTTTCTTACATTTCCTCTTACGGTTCTGGTATTAGTTTTTGTTCTTTGACCTCTAACGGGTAGTTTTTTAATATGCCTTAATCCCCTCCAAGTTCCAATATCTTTTAATCTTTTAATATTTATCATCACTTGCCTTCTTAAATCTCCTTCAATTTTGTGGGTTTTTTCAATGACTTCCTTAAGACTATTCACTTCCGCAGGCGTTAAATCTTTAGCCTTTTTATTTGGATCAATTTTAGTTTCTTTTAAAATTTCTTTACTCAAAGAATTACCTATACCGTAAATATAAGTAATTGCTATCTCTACTCGTTTATTTTCAGGAATACTAACTCCTGCAATTCGTGGCATGGCAATTTTTATTTATAAAAATTGACACCGAGCACCAAACGCATTAGCGTTTCGGTGCTTGGTTATCATATATTTTATTATTTATTCAAGCACTTAAATTATTTTTAAACTATTCTTATTCTATTGTAGAGTTTTTTCATCTTCTTTTCTTAACACATATACATACCACATAAAAAAATAATTTAAGTGCTCGATTTCACTAAGCTTCGCTTAGCTCAACCTTGTCGTTGTTTATGTTTTGGATTTTTTTTACACATAACGAAAAGACGACCCTCTCTTTTAACAATCTGGCAATTATTACAAATTTTTTTTATGGATGGCTTAACCTTCATTTAATTTTTTGATTATTTCAGTCTATATACAATTCTTCCCTTTTTTTCGTCGTATGGCGACATCTCTAGGGTAACCTTATCACCGGTTAATATCTTAATCCTATTAAGTCTCATCTTACCAGATAAAAATCCAATTATCTCGCTACCATCGTCCAATAATACCTTAAAAAAGGCGTTCGGTAAAGCCTCAATGACCCTGCCTTCCTTTTTTATAATTTTTTTTGAGTCCAAGCTACCCAATTCTTGATTAACTGGATTTTGCAAACTCGCATTCTGATCACTATTTGGGCTAATATTTAAATTATTATCTGATTCCATTTAATAGAAATAATACTAACAAATTAACTTGTATTAGTCAACTATTTGCCCCTAACTAATAAAACACAAAAAATCCCTTCGAGACCCAGGCGCAATTTCGCTTCGGCGAAATTCGCCAGGTCTGGAGAAAGTATTCTGTGCTTTGGGTGGTCTATTCAAAAACTAAATCTATTACTATTCTATCTTTATTTTTTGGCGCTTTTTTGACCCAAAATGGCCAAAAAGTAATTTTTGCTTCAGAAATTTTATCGCTATATTCTACGCTATTAACAATCTCTTTTATTTCTTCGGTGGTTTGTAATGAAAATAATTCAACCAATTCTTGTGTATTTATATCTTGATATACTTTGGCAGAAAAATCTAAATCTAAAGTTACTTTTCCATTTTTATTATCAATTACTCCAGGATTATAATTAATATCTAAACTTGTTTCTAATACACTATTATTTTGAGGTAATTTTGCAACAATACTATCTTTAACAAATTTTTCTAAATCTTGCTTTTTAAAAATTAAACCCGAAACTTTTACTTTTGCCTCTGCGCCAAACTTATCTATTATTGTGTCTTGTTTAATCGTAGAACTAAAACTAATAATATCCCTTACCACAGAATCATCTATTAAAATATCATCCGGAGTAAGTTTGCTTTTTAATGCAACCTCAGCCTGCTCTAATAATTTTTCTGTCAAATCATCCTGGGCTTTTTGAATATCATCCTTTGTTACCTTTTTAACATTTCCCACATACCCTCCCACCATGGGGCTACTAGATTCTGCATAAATACTGTAGTAATATACTGTTCCAGATAATTTTGGCACTGAAAATTTAGAATTTCCTATATTATAATCTTCTCCAGCTTCTTTAGCTTCAACTTTAGCGGTAACCGATCCAGGCACTAGTTTTCCTTTTTGATATTGAGCGCTAGGAATAATAACCCTATCAACAATTACAAAAGATTTACCCGAATCTGATAAAAAATGAGTGCCTTTTATTAAAGTAAGGGGAGCTAAAGAATCTAATTTATTATAAATTTTAACACTGCCGGTTGCTTTTTTGTCATTTGACACAATGCCGGTTGATTGAAATTCTTGCCAACTATCTTGGGTTTCTTCTGCGTAATATGCAGGAATAACTTTTTTTATTATATCAACTTCACCAATAGACTTATCTGCTACTATTTTTTCTTCTTGGGACACCTGCTCCATTCTAGGTAAAATCTGTATTTGGGCTTTAGGCAATTTATTATAAAGATAAATGGACAATAAAATTAATATAACCCCGCCTCCAATTAGAATTTCTTTTAAAGGAAATCTTTTGTCTTTTTTGTCTAAAATAATTGGACTAGATTTTTTTGGTTTTTTTAATTTTTGCTGTCCATGACTTTTCTCATGAGTAGCAAAAGATTTTGCAGTGTTTTCTGTTTTATTAGCTAATTTTGGAGGCAGAATATCGTATATTTTTTTTGGCATAACAAACTAAATTTTCAATTCCCAATTCCCAATTTTCAATAAATTTCCAATTTTTAAATTATCAAAAAAACCCGGCTTGATAATTTATTGATTTAATCCACCGATTAATGGATTGATTGATAATTGATACTTGATAATTGATAATTACTCTAGAATTGCTTTTATTCTTCTTACTCCAGCACTTACTGCTTCTTCTTTTACAATTTTAAACTTGCCCAACAAAGATGTATTTGGCACATGGGGTCCTCCACAAAATTCCTTGCTAAAAATATTTCCCTTTTTATCTTCAATAAAATAAACAGACACCGTATTACCGTATTTTACACCAAATTCCATTTCTGCTCCAGTTTTTTGAGCTTCTTCCTTAGGCATTTCTCTTTTCACTACATTTAAGTCTTGCGTTATTTTTTCATTTACAATATCTTCAATTTTCTTTTTTTCTTCATCGGTGATTTTTCTATCAAAAGAAAAATCAATCCTTAATCTTTCAGCATTTATATTACTTCCTTTTTGTTTCACTGATTTGCCAAATATTTCTTGCAAAGCTGCTAATAATAAATGATGAGCTGTATGTAATTTAATAGTTTGAGGTTCATGATTCGCCAATCCCCCTTTAAACATCCCCGCTGACGCAGTCTTTGAAAGTTCTTGATGTTTCTTTAATTTTTCTTCAAAATCTTTTAAATTTATTTCTTGGCCTTTTTCTTTTGCTAATTCAACTGTAAATTCAATGGGAAATCCATAAGTAGTAAAAAGAATAAACGGATCTTCTCCTCTTTCAAATTCTTTCAATCCTTTTTCTAATGTTTGATTAAATTTTACTTCTTCTTTTAATAATTCTTCTTTGATAACTTTTGCTTTTGTTTCCAATTCAGGATACACATTTTTATAATCATCTACGATAATTTTTGTTATTTTTTCAACCCAATTTCCCTCTTTAATTCCCAATTTTTGGCCAAACCTGATAGCTCTCCTTATTAATCGTCGCACAATGTAGCCCTGACCAGTATTACTTGGCACAATACTCTTATTGTCCCCCATTATAAATGTTGCTGATTTTATATGATCTGCAATAACTTCGAAAGATTTTTTATCATCTTGGTATTTTTTACCAGATAACTCTTCAATTTTTTTGATAATATTTAAAAATAAATCTGTTTCAAAAATATTATCTAAACCTTGGTTTACCATTACAAGTCTTTCAAAACCTCCGCCAAAATCAACATTTTTCTGTTCTAATTTTTCAAAACCTTTATTAGTTTTTTTATATTCAATAAATACATTGTTTCCAATTTCAATAAATCTTCCGCAATCACAATTTATATGACAAGATTGTTTAGCCCACAAAGAATTTTCATGTTTTTTTAATTCAATTCCTAAATCGTAAAATATTTCACTATCTGGTCCGCCTATTTCTCCAATAGGCATTTTTTGGGGAAGCCCCGACTTTGACCACCAATTTTTCAAAGAAGGATAATAAAAAATCCTTTCACCCTCTTTCATTTCTTTTCCCCCTACAAAATCTGTATCTTCTGCATCAATCTCATATTTTTTAAATATCTCTTTTAAAATAGCAACTGATTCTGTGTCTTTCGGAACACCTATTTGTTCATCTCCATAAAAAACTGACGCATATATTTTATTTGGATTTAATTTTATTTCATCTATCAGAAAAGAATAAATCCAAGGCAACTGTTCTTTTTTGAAATAATCCCCCAATGACCAATTACCCAGCATCTCAAAAAAAGTATTATGCCTTCCATCGCCAACTTCTTCTATATCTTCTGTTCTAAATGATTTTTGGGAATTGCAAAGACGAACTCCTTTTGGATGTTTTTCTCCAAGTAAATAAGGTATTAATGGCTGCATACCAGAACCAATAAACAATGTGGAAGAATCATTTTCTGGAATTAAAGAAGCGCTAGTAATAATTTTATGCCCCCTTTTTTCAAAAAAATCTAAAAATTTCTGACGCAATTCAGATGATTTCATAATATTTGATTATACAATAAAAATTAATAAATACAAAAACGCCGGTTTTTCCGGCGTTCTTCTACTTTCTATTTACTAATTTCTATTTTCTAGACTTATGTATACCTATCTGCCACAACCGACGCAGCAAATGAAAAGGGCTTGATTCTTGGTTCAAAACCATTGGCTTTAATCAATCCCATCACCTCCTTAACCATTTCTTTTGTTTTTCCTTGCTCACCAACATCTGCATGAATATATTGGAATTGATAGTTAAACGAAGGAGTTGCCTTACCAAACTCTCTTTCTAGTGTTTCCCTTAAAGACAGTGCTAATTCGCATGATAAATATACTTCTTGTAAAATTCTGTTTTTCCAATTTATATGCATAAATCTTTTTAAATACGCATCAGGGTAATGCATTTTTTTTAAAAAAAATCTGCCTCCGGCCCCAGTGCGTAATATCACTATTGCAATTGGAAAAAAGGGCTTATCACTTGACGGAGAATCACATCCTACTACAATATCATAAAAAAATTCAGGCTGTTCCTGAATATAATTATAAATTTCTTTTATAACTTCTCCAAACTCTAAATTACCCTTACTTGGGCTGTAAAATTGGCCACTGCTTATTATTTTGCCATTCATAACTTAAATGTACTGCAAAATAAAAAATGTGCAAGTAGTCCTAATGTAAAATAATTAAAAAAGCCGCTGTCTTCACAACGGCTAAAAAATAGTTTTTAAAAACTTTGAATTACAAAATGCTTTCGCAGGATTTTTTTCAAATTCCAAGTTGAAAATTTGATAGAATTTTTTACCGTAGTCAAAGACTACGAAAAAAATTTATAGCGAATTTTCGGCTGGAATTTGAAGAAAAGACGCGAAAAATCTTTTAAAATGTGCATTTTGTAATTCAAAGTAAGAATATATTACTGTCCATCTGGCTGATTCTTTCCCTCGGTTGCAACAAAACTCACGCAATCTCCCTGATTTTTAAAAACACCCTCATAATTTTGCCAGCCCCCATCTTTGCAATCATCTTTAGTTTCAGGAAGTGTAGGCGTAGGAGGTGGAATAACTATTGCCGCAAATACTGGTGACGCAAACGCTAAACACAAAACAAATACTGCAGTAAATAATTTTTTTTGCATTAACATGGTATATATAATATTTAAAAATACTCTACGACCTTTATTCATATTGATTCAAAGCGATTTGATAATTTCAATAAATTCTTCTGCATTCAAAGAAGCGCCCCCAACCAGCAAACCATTCACCCCCGTTTGCGTTATATACGAATTTGTATTTTTACTATCAACACTTCCTCCATAAATAATTTTTGTAGTATCTGCTATTTCTCTATTATATAATTTTGAAATAATTTTTCTTATTAGTAAAATAGAGCTCATTGTTTCATCAACCGAACAATTATTACCAGTGCCGATTGCCCATACCGGCTCATAAGCAATAACAATATTTTTAGCCTCAGATTTCATTACGCCTTTTAAGGCTTGCGTAATTTGAACTTCTAAAACTTCTAATTTTTTGCCTGAGTTTTTTTCCTCATCTGTTTCGCCAACACAAAGAATTGGTTTTAACCCAATCAATAAAGATTCCTTGATTTTTTTATTTATTACTTCGTCTGTTTCATTAAGATATTTTCTAGATTCAGAATGGCCGATGATTACATATTCCACGCCTAAATCTTTAAGCATTAAAGGAGAAACTTCGCCCGTAAAAGCTCCACTTTTCTTTACCTGCCTGTCTGCCGACAGGTAAAAAACATTCTGTGCACCAAGTTTTAACCCCGAAAATAATGACAAATACACAAAAGGCGGACATATTACCACTTCTATATTTTTAATTCCTTTTGTGCTTTTCCTAACTGAATCAAAAAGCTTTTTAGCCTCTTTTTTGGTTGAGGGATTCATCTTCCAATTAGCAACAATGAGTGTTTTCATATTTTTTCATTATATCATAAATTAGAGAATCATATAACAAAAATATAGTAATTTTTTTTCGCGTAAAGCGATCTAGCCCTTCACTTATTTTTCTATTATTTTTTGGAATAAAAAATCAATAATATTTTTAACATAACATCATGTACTCAAATCACGTAAAGGAATTATAGACAGAATTTTCTGATTTAATTTGAAAGCATTGCAGTTTTTTATCATTCCTAAATAAGAATTTACTGTCTGGTTTTTCTTATTAAAAGATACTTTATTTTTTAGGTATTCAATGTTCCTCTCTTCAATCTTGTGGAACATTCTTTTTTTGGTTTTCTTTCTCAATAAAAATCCTCCGGGCAGGGCTATATATCCTAAAAAGTCTATCCCCCATTTAAATTTTCTTATCGATGTTTTATTATCAGGCAAACTTAGTTTCAACCTATCATTTAAAAATTCTTTGATGTTTGCTGAGAAATCCTGCAAAAGGCTTTTGTTCTCAGAAATAATGACAAAATCATCGTTAAAACGAATATAGTTCTTGATCTTTAAAACATGTTTTACATGGTAATCAAGCTCATTAAGGTAAATATTGGCAAAAAGTTGGCTGGTTAAATTTCCCAAAGGTAGTCCCTTGCCAGGTAATACATTGTAACTAGCCAGTATATCCCTTATTAACTTTCGGATTTTTTCGTCCTTAACTTTTCTTCCAATAAGTGAAAAAAGAATTTCATGGTCTATGCTGTCGAAAAACTTCTTGATGTCGCACTTTAATACCCATATCACTCTCCTATCGCTATGGCTCTCCCTTAAACATTTTTTCCTGAAATTTTTAACTGCTAGGTGGTTCCCCCGGTATTTTATTGAAGCATATGTGTCAAAAATAAACCTGTCTTCGAATATGGGATTTAAGTAATTGTAAATCATTTGATGGACAATCCTATCAACTAATACGGACTTATGGATTATCCTTTCTTTGGGATCGCAAATTACAAACTTTTTATACGGACTATGTTCATACATTTCCTTCTCTAATTCATAATGCAATGCAAATATGCGTCTTTCCTGATTAAGCCAAAATTCGAGAATTTCTTTTTTTCGGGATTTACCTGATGAATAATTCTGCCAGGCCATAAAGACATTCTCAATATTAATTAATTGTTTATAACTATAACTTTCAATCATATATACAAGTATATAATTAATCGCTCGGTCGGCATCCAAAACTGCTCGCACAAAAATTAAAACGAATTTTAATTTTTGTACTTACAATTTCGTCTGCCTTCCTCGCTCATGATTATGGAAAATTTAGATTTTCAACCATCAATAATTCATAAAATATACGATTTTTACAAGGAAATGCACAAGAAAATAGAAAAGTTCCCCAAAACCAGCCGGTATTCACTTGGGCAAAAAATAGAAAATTCTATCCTGGATCTGTTAGAAACCATCTATCTTGCCAACATCCAGATAAAAACGCTACGAGAACCGGTGTTGCATAAGGCCTCCGCCAAATGCGAACTGGTAAAAATACTCATCCGCTTGGCGTATGATACTGGCGTTATCGACAACACGAGCACCTATGTATCCGCCCAAGCCAAAATGCAGGAGATAGGCAAAATGCTGGGTGGCTGGATAAAGTACATGAGAAACGCTTCGTAGTAAAACCCGCCTAAAATTTTATTCCTTTAAAATAATTCCTTAATGTTTTTTTGATATAATTCCTACCCCATCCCGTTTTCAGAAATTTTTCACATTGTTTGGCATCATCTTCATTTATATACGCTTCATAATATATCAAAAATAAGGGGCGGCGATGGGAAGTAGAAAAAGTTTTTCCATTATTATGTTCCTGAATTCTCCTTCTTAAATCCGATGTATAACCAACATACAGATTTTTATCTTTATCACTTCGGAGGATATATGTGTAGTACATAGTAAAATTTTTGGCGGGAAAGATGTCTGAGGAACGAGCCCCAATATTCGAATTGGAATTGTCAGGAGTATTCGAATTCACCTTGACTTGCTGATTGTCGGGATTCCAATTGGCCTGCAAGACCTGACCGGGCTCGCTCCTCTGTGCTCTTTTTTATTACCGAGGATAGCGCACAGCGTGAATGTATCGCAATATATTCACGATCAAGCGACGCAGATAATATAGGTTTATCCTCTATCTCCATAGGCCTATTCGTTGTAGAATAATAATCAATCGGACAAGACCTATCGTCTCCAGAAAAGCCTCAGCTTTCCCTCGCCTGTTTTCACGAAAAATGAGCATCCATCTTTGTATTTTTTTCTTTTTTGCCACCGCTCTTTTGTCTTACAAGAGGTAAAACAAAACTCCGGGTGTTATAGGATTTACCCTATCGCAAAAAGAATGTACTTATCTTATGGTATTGGCGAACCAGTCTGCAATAAACCTGTTGCGTAATAATTTTCGTAGCGAAATGAAGAAATTTTGAGATAGAAATTTTCAAAAATGAGAAGGTTTATCAATAAAATAGATAAGCCGCCGAGTTTTTGGAAATTTATAGCCAAAATTTCAAGTTGCAGTAGAAAAATTATTACGCAACAGGTTTAATACGCAGTGGTTTCTTTAGCCAACTTAGGGAGAAAAAATTTGCGACGAACGAAAAATTAAAGACTAAAGTTAAAATTCAGGATATTAAAGCCTAAGTATCCAAACATCAAAGAATTTCAAAGATGGCTGAGGAACGAGCCCCAATATCCGAATGGGAATAGCCAGGAGTATCCGAAATCACCCTGACCCGCCGATTGTCGGGATACCAATCGGCCTGCAAGACCCGACCGGGCACGCTAGCTTCTTCACTTAGTTCGGAATCCAAGAGCCAGGTTATATAACCGCTGTCGGGATGAGGTTTTTCCGCCTCTTTATTATTGGCCGTATGCTCTCGTTGAAAAATCAGGTACTCCTCTAAGGTGTAGCCGGTCAAACCCTTCTCTTTGAAATACGCTCTTAAATTTTCAGCTGAATTATTCATTTCTCCTCCATGGCCTCTTCGAATAGGTTTCCTGGTTTTCTCTTCAACTTCAGGAGCGTCTTTACAAAAAAGAATGTAGGGTTTATCGGGTCGGTTATTATTTTTTATCTTTTCGGGAAATGCTGGTTTTACCGTATCAGATAAATAAGTGCCAATTAACTTGTCATCCTTATCTATTTCACTATATTGTTGCTTCTTTAGCCCTTCCATTTCTTTTTCTGTCTCCTGTTTTATTGTTACGGAATTATCTTGCATTAGTTCATTCCCCGCAAAAATAATCATCTTGTCAAATCCTTCTTTCTCAGCAAGTTCCTTAATTCTATCCTGTTGCTCTTTAGTAAGGGTAATATCCACTTTTTCAATGGCTTCGGCCAACTCGGGTAGGTTATTTTCTTTGTAAAAATCAACCCAATAGTTTTTTATTTGTTCAAAGTTAAATTCTACTGGCTCTCCTTTTTCGTTTTTTGCCTCTAAGACAAACCCAGCACCAGTTTCCTGCTTTAATCCAAGAGCTTTCTTTACTGCGATATACTTTTCTTTGATTTTTTCTAAATCATCAGCGCTAAGGGTTTCCAGTTTTCGGCCTGCCTGCAATGCGTCAATTTCTGTCATCAGTTTTTCGGCTAGTGATTGCTCTGATTCCCTCTTTTTTTCTGTTGGAAGTTCCGGAGCATCAATTCCCAAGTCTTCAAGACTCGCCACTTTCATTCCAATAGCTTCAGTTATTTTCCCTATATCTTTCGCTGATACTCCTTTGCTAAAACGCCTCTCAAACTCTTTAGCACTCAATTTCTTGCCAAAAACTTGTTTCTGCGCTTCAGGATTAGCACGAAATCTATCTAAAATATCCGCTGTAGTCAGCGTTTCAATTTGATCAGGTTTGGAAGATTCACCTCTTTTAAATGATTCTGGCATTTTGAAAAAAAATTGCGACGAATAAAAAAATTAAAGATTAAACATTAAAACCAAATCATCAAAGCCTAAAGAATCAAACATCAAAGAATTTCAAAGATGGCTGAGGAACGAGCCCCAACATCCGAAAGGGAAAGGCCAGGAGCACTCGAAAACACCCCGACCTGCTGAGGGCCGGGAAGCCAATGGGCCCGCAAGACCCGACCGGGCCCGCCGAAAACACCAGACAACCTAGATCCAAGCCAAGTTGTAAAATCGGTATCTGGGTGAGGTTTTCCTTTATCTTTATTATTTTCCGTTTCCACTCTTTGTAATATTAAATACTCGTTTAAAATCTGTAATACTATTTTCCGTTCTTTGAAATTCTTTTCGATATTTTCTTGAGAATTGATAACCGTTTTGCCATCTATGATAAGAGGTTGTCGGATTTCTGGGTCAACTTCTCGGCTTGACTTGTAAAACATGACATATGGCTTGTTGGGTCGCTTGTCGTTTTGTATCTTGTCGGGAAAAGCAGATTTTACCTCGCTTGATAAATAAGTACCGACGAGTTTGCCTTTTTCGTCTTTTTCTTTGTATTGATGTTTCTTATCTAGCCATGGCATCTCTTTTTCGGTTTCTTGTTTGATGCTTACGGAGTTTGCTTGCATCACTTCATCGCCCGGGAAAATCCAAGCAGAATCAAAGCCTTCTTTTTCAACCATTTCAACCATGGCTCTTTTTTGTTCCTTAGTTAAAAAGATTGTCGCACTCTCAACTGCGCCTGCTAATTTCTCAAGGTTATTTTTTTTATAAAAATCCACCACCTTGCTTTTTATCTGCTCAAAATTAAATTCTATGGGTTCTCCTTTTTCGGTTTTAGCTTTAATAATGGGGTTTTCCCCTCTACCGGTTTCTGATACTCCAAAGCCTTCCGGTAATTTACCACTGTCCTCAATTTCTGACTTTAAGGTCTCTATTTCATCAATGAGTTTTCTTTTTTTTTCGGCTTCTGCACCTCCTCTTGCTTCCAATACCCTGCGTTTGGATTCAACCACTGGTGGCCGGTATTCTATGTAAGGTATCAATTGTTCAAGTTGTTTTTTATCTGCTTGGTTTTCTAACTTATTAACATAATAAAAAATCAGTGCTTGCCGAACAGTTTCGTTAATATCACCCCTATAACGCTTTGCAATAAAATCTCTAAATCGTTTAGGTTCTGTGCGATCACCATAAGTAAAAGGCTGAGGCTGATCATCTGCTATTGTCCTGTTTTTCAAAAACTCCTTGGCCGCTCTATGAAACTCTTTATATTTTGCTATAACCTCGCCAATTCCGGGAATTTCCATAAGCACTTCTTCTTTTTCAAATAATGCCGATATGTATGATGATACGGATTTTTCTGGCAGTTCAGAAAGAGCTTTAAAATAGGTAAAACGGCGCATTAAAGGCGGACTTATTACATTTACAGCCTGATATCCTTTGCCAGGAGGATTGGTCAAGGCTACTATTTTTACCTTTTCAGGATCAATATTCACCACGCCATTGCCATATTCCGATAAATCGACTGATCCGCCCCGTTCTAACTGGTCAAATATTTCGTGAAGTATGATTATGTTTCCCGGCTGGGCTGCACCAATTTCATCTAATGTTTTGATTCATCGGTTCCATAATTTAAATTGACATAATGTACTTCGTAGCCCAAACGAGAACACATTTCCATTACTGCGGTTGTTTTTCCTATTTCTGTGCCACCTTCTACTAAATAGGGTTGGTTTAAGCTAAAAGCTAGCGCAAAATTTCTCTGTAACTCAACTGATACATCATCGTATATGTAATCTTCATATTTTTCTCTTCTGGGCACCCAATTGCCAGACCCGTCTTTTGCTTTTGGCAACTCGACGCCCGAAAAAAAAACTGTACTTTCAGTTTCCAACACTGGTGTTTCTTTTAAAACTTCTTCTGTTGTTCTTTGTCCTTCATGTAAAACCATATAGTTAATATTGAAAAGCCGGGCCTACTATTGATAATAAGTTAAAGCCCCTTTTTTTTAATGTATTTAAGCTATTTATTTCAACAATACAAATAACGGCCGAATTATCATAATCTGGCAAAAAAATCTGCTGACGCATAACTTGCTTATCAAAAATTTCGACTTGACCGCTTGGGTATTGCACCATAACATCGTAAAAATCTTTATCCATAGTTTCTTTGACAACAAAAAAGACTTTGGGGGATTTAAAAATATCAGATACAGTTTCTACTTTGCAAAAACCATCGTTTTTTAGTTTCTTTTGCATTAACGATAACTCTGCCTCATTTTTTGCGATTGCCAAACCAACTTCTTTTTGGCCCACTACTACTTCTGCGAACCTTGAGACTGATGTATTTTTAACTTTTGTTTTCATAACAGTATAACCAGTAATATTTTATCTTATTATTTTTTTGGCAATAATCGAAATTTCTCTGCTAAAAAACTTTTTCACCTCTTTCCACGTTGCTTTAAAGTAAATTTCTGGTTCGGGATCATCCTCTGCATCTTGAAAATATACAAGGCTTTTTAAAATATGGGTGGGATTTTGCCGCACAGAATATTGTTTGTCGACTTTTAGGATACTTTCTTGCAACGATACTACATTGTTACAAATCCAATACAAGTCAAAAAAATCCCGTTTTTTCCCTCGCTGGGAAATTGCCACAATTTTCATTATTGCAATATCGCCAATAGCCAATAAAGAAACTGTGCCAAACTTACTTATTTTTTCAGCCGGCGTGAAAAAGGGGTAAGCAATAAGACTCATTTTTGTTTTAGAAAATATACCAAATACTGTTCCCTTACTTATATTATTAGTAACCCATTTACCATATTCGTTTAATACTTTTTCAACACCTTTTTCGTCAAAACTTTTATTTTCTGTAAAAAAATCCAAATCGTAAGACTTTCTATGTCCTGATTGTAAGGCCAATGCAGTGCCACCCGCTAAATACCATTTATCGCGTGAAAAAAAATCCATTTGTGAGCATTTTCCCAATGACAAAACAGCGTCCTTGGGTAAAGTATTAAAAAAAAGCGAATCAAAGACTTTTGCTACTTTAACATCAGAGACCATAAAGCTTTTGATTTAGGACTTAATTGAACTCGCGGAAGATTCATCACTTTTTTAACAGTGCGTTTTGGATAGTAATTTAGAACCCAACCCACCTCTCTAGGATCTCCAAATTCCAAAACCCGCTCTATAATATATCTGGCATTTTTTTTTGCATCAATACTTTTAGGATTTACATCCCAAAAAAGCGTCTGTCTAAATTTCATTATTTTTGGTTTCATGATTTCATTATATCAAAATTTATCGTAATCTGCAATCACTTCTCTTATAAGATCTGCTAATTTTTCGGCCATTTCTTTTACTTTCACATTGGCGATGCTATTGGGATAATAGTCTCTAACATGATCAGTTCTATTGCCAATACCCAAACCAATAATTCGGATATTAGTTTCTTTTAATAATTTTGCAATCACCCCACTAAGTTCATATTTTTCTCGCGGATGCATGGGTGATTCTACTGGCTCACCATCAGACATTACAATCAAAAACTTGTAATCTGCCTTTTGGCGCATAAGCCTCTCTGCCGCCTGCTGGACCGCCCAACCATCGTCATTCCACCTAGCTTTGCCAGTATCACTAGTATCATTAACCTCACTTAGCATACCTCCCATATTTTCTCTGATTTGTTTTGACATTGGCTGGCCAAAATTTTGATATTCGTAAATACGGTCATTAAAACCAAGAATTTCTGTGTTAATAGATAAGCGATTAAGCACCTCTGAAATTACAATTTTTGACTTAAAGTCTTCATAGATTTTTTCTCCTTTCATAGACCCAGAAAGATCATTCAATATGCCAATAGCGTAATCTTTTTCTTTTGGTAATTCTTTTTTTTGCCATGCCTTGCTTTCCACAATAGAAATAGATTTAGCTTTTTCTTCTATCCTTTTTTTAAGGTCAATCTTTGGGCCCGTTTTATTCCCACTTTTCCAGCCACCCATTTTTCGGGCAGTAAATATGTCGCGAACCTCATTTTCTAATTTATCAATCAATGGTAAAACCTCTCTTCTCATTTTTTCATACACATTGGCATCTTTTTTAAGTTCTTTTGCAATATGTTTTTTATACTTTTTCAGTTCTTTTGGGTCAACGCTTGGGCTTTCTTTTTTTACCACCTGCTTTTTTCCTACCTGTTCTTGATCTGATTTTTGCTCTTCCTCTCTTTTAACTTTCATTTCTGGAGTTTCCGATAATTTACCCTGCAGCTCTTCATTTAAAGAATCTTCAAATTCTTTTAATCTGGCTTTTGCGCTTTCTTCCATTTCTTCCTGCTGTTCTTTTGAAAGAGAATCCACATACTCTTTTATTTTCTGCTTCAGTTCTTTTGACAAGGAATCTAAATCAACTGGATTAAAAGAATCTTTTTTGGCTTCAGACTCTTTATCTACGCCCTCCTGCTCCTCGGCTTGCTGGCCACCTTCTGCTTTTTCGCTATCCTTAGGTTTTTCTTCTCCTCCTACTTGGGACTGATCCAATACTTTTTTAATGGCTTCCTTTAGCGACTCTTGCTCCTCTTTTGTGAGTTTATCTTTTAAATCTTGTGGTAAATCCTGACCGTCCGGTGATCCCTCTTCCTGGTTTTTTTGCATATCACCAAGTGCCCCCTGCATTTTTTGGTCTCCTATGTCCATGTCAACCAACTTTTTAAATTCCGGCCAAATGTTGTCACGATAAATGCCATATGATTCTTCTGAATGCCGATAAATTGATTTTTCTCCTGTCAATTTATTTTCATCTTTTTCAGATCCGTCAGCCATTGCCTTTGTGGGGAATAACCTCCAAAAATTTTCGTACTGCGGCAGCATTTTTTTAACATATTCCTTTACTTCAATGGACAATCCTTCGCCTATCTCCATTTTTTCACCTTTGTGCCATTGAAACCCCAACTCTAAAATTTTAAATACCGCCTGTATAAAACGTGGCTGTTTGCCAAGTTCTTTTTTTGCTTTTTGTTTTTCTTTTGATTCAAAATCAAGATTCTGTTCGTACATTAAATCCAATTGTCCACCAAATCTTGGGTAATATTCAGCACCAGCAGTGTTGACTCTAATATCTTCAGGAGCATTCAGACCAAGTCCATATCCAAGTTCTTTCCAATCTTTCATATTAATGAACTCTGTCTTCGTAAGCCTTTTATGAAATCCTTCATGACAAATGACACCTCGCAAATAATTTTCATGTTCTTCTTGGCTGAGTGGGCGCTGGCCCATTTTTTGCCGTTTTTCATTAAATTTTTCCAGGAGAATGTCGCTTGGATCAATACGAATAATATTATTTTTAAAATCCCAATGCCAACCAGCACCCGGTTTATTGAGTTCCACGGGGATATGAAAATCATTGCCGATAAAATGCGCCAAAGACAAGAGTATTTTTAGCATGTTGTCAATTTCTTCTTGTTGTTCCTCAGAAAAATCAGAAAAACTTTCTACTGGATTTTTTGACTCCAAAACTTTGTATTTTTGTTCAGGAGTAGATAGTAATTCTTTTTTTGGTACTTCTTCTCCTTGAAATTTATGTCTTTCCATAATCTATAAGGCTCTAGACTAGATATCCAACCTAGCCACGATATTTTTTAATGATATTCCAAAGCTCTTTTTCCAGTATAGTATTTTTTCTTCCGTAACGCCATTCA
>Ga0075909_113_pt1 | contig 43728 bp, 42 predicted proteins | sample RifGroA2_FD_68328 | JGI IMG/M metagenome (GOLD analysis project Ga0075909, IMG submission 68328) | Parcubacteria bacterium GW2011_GWA2_33_14
AATTTTTCTAATTCTGTAGATGTTTTTTGAATTTCAAATGTCCTGTTTCTTATCTTTTGCTCTAAGGCATCTATCGTTTCTTCTAGTGGCTGGGTTCTTGCTTGAACTTTTATGTCAACTGATTTTTCCATCATCTCGGTTTCAGAACGGCTTTCTTGAAGGTTATCAGCTATTTTATTAAAAACCCTAGCCAATTCTCCCAACTCATCTTTACTTTCTAAATAAAATCTGCTTTTTAAATCACCCTTACTTAAACTATCGGCTGATTTTAGTAATTTTCTTACGGGTGAAGAAAAATTTTGGCCGGTGGCAAAACCAAATAAAAATATATAAACAATAAGAAGGAAAAAAATAATATAAAAATCCCTGGTTAAAGTTCCGTAATTAAATGCCACAAAGGCAACGATTACAAAAAGTCCGGCGATAATTATAGGATAGGCTATTTTTAAAGAAAGTTTTGGCATCGTCAACATGAAAATTAATTTAATAGTTACTTTGAATTTAATTTTACACTAAACAATTATTTTAATCCAGTTAAATAAAATCCTTTGGATTTTAATCTCGCCATTTTATAAATGGCGAGATTATTTAACCGGATTAATCAAAAACTAAGCTAGGCAGCCTATCTATAAGGCTTGCAAACCCCATGTTATTAAAAATGGTTTTTACTTTTTCTTGATCAAATGTGGTAAATTTGCAATTTTCTAAATTAAAATCTAATTCTAAATCTTTTACGGTTTCTACTAATTGCAGGGATAAAAAAGCGCTTTCCTTATTTTGTTTTAATGCCTCTTTTATTTTTGGTTTTACCACGGCGGTATCTGTTGAAAGCTCGTCATAAAGATTTTTTACACTACCAAATCTTTGTATTAAGTCTGCTGCTGTTGTTTTGCCAATACCCGGCACACCGGGTATATTATCTGAACTATCTCCCGTTAATGCCTTAAAGTCGTTCATTTGCAAAGGGCTAACCCCAAACCTTTCAACCACCTTGTTTTCATCATATAGTACTGCATCTTTTATGCCTTTGCCTAAGGTGTATACTTTTATTTTTTCATCAACAAGTTGTAAATTGTCTAAATCTCCACTTAAAATATAAATTTGGGCATAAGCCTCATTTTTTTTAGCAATAGTAGCTATTAAGTCATCTGCTTCAAAACCTTCCTTTTCAAAAATGGGTATATTAAAACTTTTTAACACTTCTTTGATAATGGGTATTTGAGAGATAATATCATCTGGGGTTTTTGGCCGATGAGCCTTGTAATCATCAAATTTTTCGTGGCGGAATGTTGGCTTTGGTGTATCAAAACAGGCAACAATATAATTAGCCCTTAAATCTTTTATAGCTTTAAATAAAATCAGCAAAAAGCCATATGCCGCTCCGGTTGCTTGGCCATTTTTATTAGTTAACGGAGGCAACGCATGAAACGCGCGATACAAAAGCGCACTGGAATCAATAATAATTAACTTTTTTTCGTTTGCCATATTTTATTTTATCATTTTATTTATCCATTGTCAGTTCTCTTTTATTTTCGCCCTGAGTGGAGTCAAAAGATTCTTTTGAGCGTTTGAATTTAATTACTATTGCATTTTTAAGCATTATTTTTTTTATTTTCTCTGGCCATTCAATGGCAACTATATTTTCTGGATTTAAAATAATTTCCCTAAAACCTAAATCTAAAATCTCTTCAGGCTTGTTTAATCTATAACAATCAATGTGGTAGAAAAAATTGAAGCTTGAAGCTTGAAGTTTCAAGCTTGAAGTTGGAATCTTAAATTTTTTCATAATAACAAAGGTTGGACTATTTACTTTTTCTTTAATACCTAAACCTTTTGCAAATCCTTGCAAAAAGGTTGTTTTTCCGGCGCCAAGCTCTCCCTGTAAACCTAAAACTGTCGCAATGTTACCTAAATTTTGCTTTAAAATTTGTTTTGCCAAATTTTCTCCTATTTTTTGTGTCTGTTGAAAATTATAAGTGGTATTTTTTTTCATTTTGTAGTTGACTCTTCACCCAAAATGACGCTGATATTATTTACTCTCTAAGCTTTTTGTTAAATTTAAATTAAATAAAATGGGTTACACCTATACTTCAAATGTCATTTTGAGTGAAGAGTTGACTTTTGCATATAAATGAATTAGCTTGAAATAAAGTAAATAAACCCCATGGAATCATTACAAGAAGCAAAAAAATGTATAGCTGAAGCTAATAATATTTGCATAATTCCATCACAAACTAATGAGCCAGAAAGCTTAACTAGCGCCTTGGCTCTTTTTTATACATTAAAAGAATTACATAAAAATGTAAACCCAATAATGGAGGATTTGCCTGAAAAATTAAGTTTTTTAACTCCTTCTTTAGACTTTATATCTTCTCCAAAAAATTTTGTGATTTCAATACCAAGAGCTCAAGCCGATGTGTCGCAGATTTATTATGAAAAAAATGAAGATAATTTGAAAATATATTTAACTTTAGACAAAGGAACTCTAAAAAAAGACCAGATATATTTTTATTTTTCAGAAGCAAAACCAGACCTTGTAATAACTTTAGGAATACAAGACTTTCAAAAAGAATTAGAGGGCAAATTAGACTCATTTGGATTTTTACTTGGTTGTCCTATTATTAATATTGATAATAATGAACAACCCTTCGGCGAAACTCAGGGTAAAAATAAAAAATTTGGAACTGTTAATATTATAGAAAACACATCTCTCTCGGAAATAGTATTGGGGTTGATAACATCAATTGATGAAAATGTAATCAAAAAAAATATTGCTAATTGCCTTCTTTCGGGTTTAATTATGTATTATAAAAATTTTACAAGTATAAAAACTAATGACCAAGTTTTTAAAATTTCCTCAGATTTAATAAAGAAAGGGGCAAATCACCAAGAAATAATTGATAATATATACAAAACAAATCCAATAGAACTCCATTTTTTACAAAAAATATTTCAAAACCTAAAATCAACAGATAGTAATAACACCTCTTTTTCAATATTAGATTCCGATGATTTTCAATATTTTTCAGAAAAAGAAGCTGAATCAACCGTAGAAAAAATAAAAACTATGGGAATGCAGGGCGACTTATTAGTGTTATGGAAAAGTCATACTTCGCCCAAGATGGTAAAGGGATTCTTCTGCTCAAAAAAGCCACACTTATTAAATAAAATTGCCGATAACCAGGCAGGTACCACTAAAGACGGCTGGGTATTTTTAGAAATAAACGAAACAGATATTGATTTGGCAAAAAATAAAATACTGCATTTAATTAATATGGCTAGTAATTAGAATATTTATTATTGATAAAAAATTACATGGAAGAAAATGCTAAAAAAATATTAGGCTCGGTAGCAATTCCGCCTGAAATAATTGAAGAAATTAAAAAATCTGTTGCCAATATTGCCGACTTTGGAAAAAAAATTGAAGATCACATAAGCCAAAATACCACCAATCTTTTGGATGTGGTTTTATTTGGAGCCATAAGCCTTGGCGCTTCTGATATTCATATTGAACCTCAAGAGAATCAAATAAGATTACGAATAAGGCTTGATGGAGTTTTGCAAGATGCTGTTTTTTTTAACCAAAATATATATCATAATCTTCTTTCAAGAATAAAACTCTTATCAAAAATTAAATTAAATATTACCAATACTCCCCAAGATGGAAGATTTACTATTAGCATAGAAGATTTATTAATTGAAATAAGAACATCCAGCTTGCCGGCTGAATATGGCGAATCAATCGTGATGAGAATTTTAAACCCTAAAAATTTAGTTGGTTTAGAATCGCTAGAATTAAGAGAAGATTTATACAAAATTTTTCAAAAAGAAATAAAAAAACCCAACGGAATGATTATTATTACCGGCCCCACAGGTTCTGGAAAAACTACCACTCTATATGCATTCTTAATGAAAATACAAAATCCGGAAATAAAAATAATCACCATTGAAGACCCGATTGAGTATCATATAAAGGGGGTTTCGCAAACCCAGGTGGCGCCAGAAAAAGGATATGATTTTCCAGAAGGACTAAGGTCTATTGTAAGGCAAGATCCTGATGTAATATTGGTTGGTGAAATTAGAGATGCAGAAACTGCTTCAATTACGCTACAAGCTTCGTTAACTGGCCACTTAGTATTATCAACAATCCATACCAATGACGCCGCTGGCACTATCCCAAGGCTAGTTGACTTAGGAATGGAAACTTCGTCTATAGCTTCTTCTTTGAAAATGGTTATTGGGCAAAGATTGGTAAGAAAGGTGTGCAGTAAATGCTCAACGCTAGCATCTCCTTTGAAAGAAGAATTATTAGAAATAGAAAAGGGACTACAAAATCTTCCAAAAGAATTATTAAAAACTCTACCCGCCGTCGCTGAAGCTATGGCGGGCAAAGTAAAAATTCCAAAAATATCCGCCAAAGGATGCAAGGACTGTAATTTTACAGGATATAAAGATAGGAGAGGATTGTTTGAAGTATTTTTAGTTGAAGAAGATATGGAAAGATTTATTTTAACCAACCCCCCCGTTTCCGAAATTAAAAAAAGAGCCATAGAAAATGGCATGATTACTATTTACCAATCTGGATTAATTGAGGTTGTACTAGGTCGCACCACTTTAGAAGAAGTTAAGAAGGTAGTTGAAGAAGACTGAAAAAGCGCTTTTCAAAAAGCGCCTAGCGATTACAAAGAGAAATAAAAAAATAGCTCTGGAGTTGGAGGTGTCATTATATCTGGGATATAAGTAAGAGTTTGTCCGAGGAGTAGTTGAGCCGGAGCAAAACTATCCAAACTAAGACAAATTCATATAAAACCTCCAACTCAAGAGCTATTTTTTGTATAAATAGTAAAAATTAATCGATACATCAATTATATCACCTAACAATATATATGTCAAGTACTATTATAGAAAACCCAGGTACGGGCAATGATATTTTAGATTCTGCCTTAAGGCCCAAAAAATGGCAAGATTATGTGGGCCAAGAAAAAATTAAGGACAATTTAAAAATTATTTTAACCGCAGCAAAACAAAGAGATCAATCTCCTGATCATTTATTGTTTTATGGCAATTCTGGGCTTGGCAAAACCACGCTCGCCCACTTGGTAGCCCTAGAAATGGGAAAACAAATTAGAATTACCACAGGGCCTGCTATTGAAAGAGCTGGGGATTTGGCGGCAATTTTAACTAATCTTCAAGAAGGCGATGTACTGTTTTTAGACGAGATACACAGAATGCACAAAAGCGTAGAAGAATATATTTACCCTGCAATGGAAGACTATAAGCTAAACCTGATTTTAGGCAAAGGCCCAATGGCACGCACCATGGAGTTAAAATTGCCCCGATTTACTTTAATAGGAGCTACCACACGGCCCGGCCTTTTATCAACTCCTCTAAGAAACCGTTTTGGCGCCACTTTTCAGCTTAATTTTTACAAACCTGAGGATATTGAAAAAATAGTTGAAAAATCCGCCCAGATTTTACAGATACAAATTGATGCTGAGGCAATTAAAATAATTGCCAAAAGATCTCGTTTTACTCCAAGAGTAGCAAACAGATTATTAAAAAGAGCACGCGACTTTGCTCAAGTAAAAAACCAAGGTATTATCACAAAAGAAATTGCAGAACAATCTTTACATTCACTGGAAGTTGATAGGATGGGTTTAGAACCAGGGGATATAAAAATTTTAATGGCTTTAATAGAAAAATTTGATGGGGGGCCCGTAGGATTGCAATCTTTATGAACACCTGGGATTAAAATATAAAAAAGCACAGAATAATTTACTGTGAATTACGAAAGCATTTCGTAATTCAAGGCAAATAACATGAAGTGTAGTAGTTTATTAATATTTTTTGTCATTTTAATTTTGCCCCTTAGCGCTTTTTCAGTTGAAACTCCTAGTGTTGTAATTAACGAAATTGCCTGGATGGGAAGCGTTACTTCGGCAAATGATGAATGGATAGAATTAAAAAACAATACTAATGAAGATATAAACCTAGAGGGATGGTTTTTAAAAACAACTGATGAAAAAATAAAAATATATTTAACAGGAAAAATACCCGCTAATGGATTTTACCTACTAGAAAGAACCGATGAAAATTCTGTAATGAATATTAAGGCAGATATTATTTATACTGGGGCGCTTAGTAATAGCGGACAATCCTTAGAATTATATCAAAACTCAAGCATATTAATTGATCACTTAGGATTTAGCTCAAAATGGCCATCAGGAGATAACACTACAAAACAAACCATGGAAAGAATTGATAATAGTAATTGGCAAACTAGCAAAAATCCCGGGGGCACTCCTGGAGGCGAAAATAGTATTATTCAATTAATAGGAATTTTAGAAATAAAACCAGTAGTGCCAGAAGAAATAAAAAACTTAAAAGAGCCAACCACATACCCTGATGGAATTTTTATTAACGAAATAATGCCGGCTCCCGAAGGCCCCGATGACACAAACGAATGGATTGAATTATATAATAACAATAACTTTGCTGTTGATATATCTTACTGGAAACTACAAGATACAAAGGGCGCAATAACAAATTACACGCTCCCAAAAAATACTATATTACAAAGTAATGGGTACTTGGTTTTAAAAAGAAGCCAAACAAAAATAACACTAAACAATGATGAAGATGTTATAAATTTAATTTTACCAAATGGGAGAATAGCCGATTCAACTTCTTATAAAGAAGCTTCTAAAAACCAATCTTATAGCAAAACACTGTCTGGCTTTACATGGACCGAAAATACAACTCCGGGATCAATAAATAATATATCAGCAAGCTCTTTTGAAAAAATAGTATTGTTAAATAAAGAAAAACCTGATAATAGTAAAACAAATACTAACTTTAACACCGCAAGCATTACCGATGGAGTTACATCTTTAACCAAAACAAACCCTTGGTTTTTATTTTTGACTGCCCTCGCAGTTGCTATCGTTTCTGGAATAATAATTCTTGTAGTAAAGTTGAAAATATTTAAAAAATAGTATAACCAAGCACAAAAATAGTAAACTATTTTGTGCTCGGTGAAAATTATTCTAATTTTCATGTCAGGACATAGTCATTTTAAAACTGTTGCAGCCACCAAAAACGCTAATGACGCCAAAAAAGGAAAAATATTTTCTAAAATGGCACGGGTTATTACTATTGCTGTAAAAGATAAGGGCCCTGATGTAGCGAACAACATCCAACTAAAAGCGGCTATTGAAAAAGCTAAAGAATTTAATATGCCCAAAGAAAATATTGAAAGGGCTATTAAAAAGGGTACTGGGGAATTGGCTGGAGAAAACTTAGAAGAAGTTTCTTTTGAAGCATTTGGACCAGGCGGCATTGCAATTATAATAGAGGGTATTACCGATAATAAAAATAGAACCCTTGGCGAAATAAAGGGTATTTTAGGCCAATACGAAGGGAAAATGGCCGGCGAAGGATCGGTGAGGTGGATGTTTGATAAAAAGGGTTCTATATCAATACACTGCCAAGATACACCAAAAGAAGAATTAGAAATGTTAGCAATAGAAGTTGGAGCAACAGATTTTAACCACCATGACAATATGCTTGATATTTATACAAAGCCTGAAGATTTAGAAAAAACAAAAAAAATACTAGAAGAAAAAAATATAAAAATTGAAAGCTCTTCTTTAGATTTAGCCGCAAAAGAGGAAGTTGTGGTATCGGATAAAGAAAAGGAAAGAATACAGAAACTTTTTGAGGCATTAGATGAAAATGATGCCATACAAAATATTTATTCTAATCTAAAAACATGATTATTTTAGGCATAGATCCAGGAACTGCAACTACCGGATATGGTGTTATTTCAACAAAAATCCCAAAACATTTACAACAAAATAGAAATGAAAAACCAATAGTTATTGATTTTGGATGTATTTCCACCACAAAATTTGATTCTGCGGGAGAGAGATTAAAAATAATCCACAATGAAATTAATGTATTAATTGATAAGCACAAGCCAGATTTAATTTCAGTTGAAAGTCTTTATTTTTTTAAAAATCTTAAAACCGCTATGCCAGTGAGCCAGGCTAAGGGGGTTATTTTATTTACTGCGGCCAATAGAAATATACCTATTTGTGAATTCACTCCCTTGCAAATTAAAATGACCGTAGTTGGTTATGGAAGGGCAGAAAAAAAACAAGTACAAAGCATGACTAGGCAATTACTTGATTTAAGTAATTTCAATTTAAAAGAAAAAAGTAGAAAAAAAGACGATGCTTCAGATGCGTTAGGGGTAGCCCTTTGTGCAGTTTTGAAAGGTTTTAATTAATAAATCTACATAGCCCTTGACAATAGTTTGTGAAAAAATATAATAGGAACAAGATAATAAAATAATTATCAATTATCAAATTATCAATTATCAATCAAACTTTAATTAACTAATTATCAATGACAAAATTATCGTTGATAATTAACAAATTGAAAATTCATTGAAAATTGGTCATTGAAAATTGAAAATTCATTAAAAACTATGGAGGAGGATTTTTTAAATAATCTTATAAGCCAATCTGATGATACTGACGATGATAGTGTTGTATCAGATATAGATGACGAAGAAGGTGAAGACGAGAAAGACCCAGATGCAGAAGACGATGACGACCAAACACCTGTTGAAGAGGAAGAATAATATTGATTATTATAAAAAAACAGCCCATCGGGGGCTGTTTTTTTATTACGAATTACCTTAAATTACGAAATGATTTTTAGTTATTTATTAGGGAATTTTGTTTCTGGTGAAGGAAAAATATAAAAAGGTAACTACGCTTACCTTTTTACATTTTTACAAAGCCAGAGACAAAATTAACAATAAATAGCAAAAACTTGCATTTTCTATGGTCATTTCGTAATTTAAGGTATTATGCATAATAAGTACTTTAAAGTATAATAAGTAAAATATGCAAAAAAATAAATTTAAGGGACTGCTAAAAAAATATCTTGTTTTTGTGAAAAAAACAAAAAAGTATTTTCACAAAATAATAACCCTAAAAAACAAAAGGGGCAAATTATTTGTTGTTATTATTGCTAAATACATGCTATTTTTGTTTTTAGCTTTTTGTATTTTCATATTATTTTTATTTTTTTATTATACCTATAATCTGCCTCGTCCCGAAAAATTCACCGAAACTCCTTTTATACAATCAACTAAAATTTACGATAGAACAGGAGACACTCTTTTATATGATATTTATGGAGAAGAAAAAAGAGCAATCGTTGCCTTTGATAAAATTTCAGATAATTTAAAGCATGCAGTATTGTCTTCGGAAGATGCAAGATTTTACCAGCACAAAGGAGTAGACTTAAGATCAATTATTCGATCAGTGTTGGTTAATTTAAAACTACAGTCAGTAAGTCAAGGGGGGTCAACTATAACCCAACAACTTGTGCGTTCGGTGTATTTAACAAAACAAAAAACACTATCAAGAAAAATAAGGGAATTAGTGTTAAGCATAGAATTAGAAAGAAGATATTCTAAAGATCAAATTTTTGACTGGTATTTAAATAAAATCCCTTTTGGAGTAAACACCTATGGCGCCGAGTCAGCCAGCCAAACTTATTTTAATAAGTCCGCACTTGAACTTTCTTTAGCAGAAGCCGCTGCCTTAACAGCGCTAATACCAGCTCCAAGCTACTATTCGCCATACGGGAGACACAAAGATCTGCTTTTACAAAAGAAAGATTATATTTTAGAAAGAATGGAGCAATTGGGATATATTAATAACGAACAATTATTAGCGGCAAAACAGGAAGAATTAAAATTTTCTGAAAATCTTGTTTCAATAAAAGCTCCCCACTTTGTAATGTATGTGAAAAAATATCTGGAGGAAAAATATGGAGAAGATTTTTTAAAAGAAAAGGGATTGAAAGTGTACACAACCCTAGATTGGGAATTGCAAGATTATGCTGAAAAAACAATAAAAGAAGCAGATAAAACAAATGTGCAATTTAATGCAAACAACACTGCGCTCGTAGTGATAAATCCAAAAACAGGAGAAATACTATCTTTAGTTGGATCAAAGGATTATTTTGAAAAATCTTATCCTGAAGGATGTGATCAAAAAACAGGTAAAACTTGTTTATTTGAAGCAAAATTTGATGTTGCAACTATGGGTTTTAGACAACCAGGATCTTCTTTTAAGCCTTTTGTGTACGCAACCGCATTTAAAAAGGGATATACGCCAGATACAGCACTATGGGATGTGAAAACAGAATTTAATCCAAATTGCAGTAAAGATGCCAGCCAACAAAAAGACAGGTATGGTTTAGCTTGTTATCATCCCCAAAATTATGATGGATTGGAAAGAGGTATGGTTTCTTTAAGATCTTCTTTGGCACAATCTCTCAATATACCTTCAGTAGAGCTTCTTTATTTAACCGGATTAAAAGACAGCCTCAAAACAGCTCAAGATTTTGGCATTACAACCCTAAACGAACCTGAAAGGTATGGCTTATCTTTGGTGCTAGGGGGAGGCGAAGTAAACTTATTGGAATTAACCTCTGCGTATGGAATTTTTGCCACAGAAGGGCTTAAAACACCTCCTGTAAGCATTTTAAAAATAGAAAATAGCAATGGTGACATTATTGAAAAAAATACCAAAGAATCAACTAAAGTGTTAGACACTCAAATAGCTAGGCAAATTAATAGTATTTTATCAGATAACAACGCAAGAGCCCCTATTTTTGGAGTAAATAATGCTTTGCATTTTGCTAATTATCAAGTTGCTGCTAAAACAGGAACTACCCAATATTTTAACGATGCCTGGACAATGGGATATAGCCCCTCTTTTGCAATTGGTGTTTGGGTGGGTAATAATAACAATGCCTCTATAAATAAAAAAACGGGTATTGGATTGGCGGCTCCAGTTTGGAGAAAAGTCATGGAAAAAGCGATTACCTCTTTACCGAAAGAAAATTTTACAAAACCCGCAGCCGTAAAAGATATAAACCCTGTGTTATTAGGCCAATTTCCAAAAACAGATGAACCTCACAGTATTTTACACTACATTAATAGAAAGGACCCACTAGGTCCACCACCACAAGATCCTAATAATGATCCTTTGTATCCTTTCTTTGAAGAGGGCATTAAAAATTGGTTATCATTATCAAAAACTACACCTTAAAAAACAAATTAAAAACCCTGTTATTTTTACAGGGTTTTTAATTTGTTTTAAATATAAATTTCTAACTGCTTTTGATTTTTATATAGACTTAATGGGCATCGCTACATATACATAACTAGAATCTCCAACTGGCTTTAAAATACATGGCCCCTCTTCTTTGCTTATATTAAATGCAACTTCTGAACTTTTAATATTTGAAAGCCCTTCTATTAAGTAGCGATAATTAAACGAAACCTCTATTGCGTCTCCTTCAATTTTTGCTTGCACACTTGACCTATTTTCTCCAATATCGGTGTTTTTGGCAAAAATTTCTACCTCTTTTTTCTCTGGTTTAACTGAAAGCCTAACTTCATTAGTTTTATTTGAAAATAACGAAGCCGTTTTTATTTGATTTAAAAATTCATCTTTTTTTAATACGATATTTGTTTTAAATTTATTAGGAATAATTTCTTGATAATTAGGATATTCCCCCTCAATTAAACGAGAAATAATTTGCACCTGAGGATGTTTTATCTCTTCCATAGGAAATTCAAACAATGCTTGATTGCCAGAAAAGTATATTTTTAACACGCCTTCTTTATCTTCTAAAATACTCATAATTTCTCTTGAGGGCCTTTGGGGTAAAATAAATGAATACTCTTTTTTTACAGGACTTTCTAATACTATATTTTTTTCTGCTAACCTAAAACTATCTGTTGCAACGATTTTAATATTATTTTTATTAAAATTAAAATAAATACCAGATATTTCGGGTCTTGATTGTGATGGCATTGCAATATCAATTACCTGTGAAAGACCTTGGCAAAATTTCTTATTATCAACTTCTAAATATTCTAAATTTGAAAACTCAGGTATTATAGGAAATTCTTCAGGATTATATCCTTGTATTTGGGTTTTAAAATTACTGCATTCAATATAGAGATTTTGACTTTTTTCTTCAATAGTAATTTTTTCGTTTGGCAAAGAAGAAACATAATTAGAAAGGAATTTTGCAGGAATTACCACTTTACCTTTTTTAATAATTTTAGTTAAAATCCATAACTTAATAGTAGTTTCTAAATTAGTAGAAATTAAATTTAAAAAACTATCTTCGGTAGTTATTAAAATATTATCTAAAATAGGCAATGATATATTTTTACCAATAATTCTTTCGGTAATATTAAGCCCCTTTTTTAAATTTTCCTTTAAGATTTCTATTTTCATAATAATATATAATATATTAAATATCTTATTGTTATTAGGGTAGTGATTTTTGTTAATTTTTAAATTTTTATTATATTGTCGTATGTGTAAATTTTTAAAAAATAAACTGTGAATAAAATAGTCTAAAAATATATTAATAAAATATGTGAATTATTTTTATAATTTTTTATAGATAGTTTGTTATGTGTTTTATCCACCATATATTCTATTTTTTTAATTACTTTGAATTACGAAATGCTTTCTAGGTATTTTTTTCAAATTTTAGAATGAAAATTTGATAGAATTATTTTACCTAGTAAGCTAGGTAAAATAATTATAGCGGGTTTTCAACTAAAATTTGGAGAAAAGACCAGAAATTTGCTTTCCAAAGGGCATTTCGTAATTCAAAGTAATATTTTATCCACTATACACTTTTTGTTTTATAAGGTTTAATTCTTCTGTTAATTTATTATTTTCTTCACTTTCTTGTAGTATTTTTTTGTATGCGTATATGACTGTAGTATGATCCTTGCCCCCAAATTTTCTTGCAATTGCAGGAAATGAATATTTTAATTCTTTTCTTAATAAAAACATTGCTATTTGTCTTGGTCTTACAATTTCTTTGCGTCTTGTTTGGTCAAAAAGATTTTTTTCATCTAAATTATAAAATTTAGCAACCGTTTCAATTATTTTTTTATAGTTTGCAACATCAAAGGGAGAAAATACAAAACCTCGTAATAGCTTTTTTGCAACTTCTAAATTCAACACATTGTTGTTGATTTTATGGTAAATTAATAAGCTATTTAAGGCTCCCTCTAAATCTCTGATATTCTTTTTAACATTTGAGGCGATGTATTCTAAAATATCTTCTGGTAATTCCATATTTTTCTCTTGAAGTTTGGTTTTAAGTATTACAAGCCTTGTTTCATAATCAGGTAGGCTTACATCAATAGTCATCCCGCCTCCAAATCTTGATTTAAGCCTTTCTTCTAACTCTGATATGGCATTGGGGGGCCTGTCAGACGAAAGGATGATTTGTTTATTTTTTTCATATAAAGAATTAAACACATGAAAAAATTCTTCTTGGCTTTTGTTTTTTCCCGATATAAATTGTATATCATCAATAATGAGCACATCTATAGGGGTAAAACTAGCCTTAAAGCTTTCCATGCTATTGCTCCTAATAGCTGAAACAATATTAGAAACAAGTTTTTCAGAAGGAATATATTTTACTTTATTTTTTTTATTATTACTGGCTATTTTATTCCCAATTGACTGCATTAAATGGGTTTTGCCTAATCCAACTCCTCCATATATAAATAAGGGGTTGTAGGTGTGTCCTGGGTTTTCAGATACTGCTAAAGCTGCCGCGTGAGCCAATTCATTAAATCCACCTACTACAAAATTTTCAAAGGTATAACGAGGGTTAAGATTTGTTTCTTTGTTAATTTTAAACTCATCAAATTTTAACTGTTCTATATTTATATCACTTTCTAGTTTTTCTTTTGTTTCAAAGTTTTTTGATGGTTGTGGGTTAATTTTAAATTCTAATTCTTTGATAGTGTTGTCTATGTCATGCATTGTTTTAAGTATTAACTTGTAATACTTATTATTCAGCCACTCTTTAGAAAAGGCATTTGGAACCGAAATTACTATTTTTCCATTTTCTTTAGATGTTATTTCAGTGTTTTGAAACCAGGTTGCAAAATTTGCCTTAGAAATAAAAAGTTGCATTTGCGCCAAAACTGATTGCCAAAGCTCACTATTGTCCATAATTTTTTGATTAAATATTTAATAGTCTATTTTTTCTTTTTGTTGTTTATTTGTCAAATATAAACAAAATATACACATATGTTATTAAGTTGTGGATAAATTGTGTGATATTTTAAATACAGACGCACAATATATTTAATTAGAAATTTTAAATTTGTAATTAAAACGCTATTTGACCAAATGTGTTTTTTTTGGTAAGTTAACAATATTATCCTTGAGTTATAAAATACTTTCACAGTCTTTTTATAGAGTATTTGGTGATTTAAGGATTTATACTACACTATACAATATTATTAATATAAAAAACAATGAGTTTCACTTATAACCCAAAAAAGAAAAAGAGAAAAAGAACACACGGTTTCTTAAAGAGAAGCCAAACAAAAAAGGGTCAACAGGTTATTCAAAGGAGAAGGGCTAAGGGAAGGAAGAAATTAAGCGTGTAATGAGCTGGTTACAAAACTCCATATTTATCCTCAAAAGCGAGTTTTGTAACCATCTCAACTTAAGTGTTGCCAAAAACAAACAGGTTAACCAAAAAAAAAGATTTTGACTCGGTTTTTAAGAAAGGAAAAAGCATAAAAGTTGATTTTTTAATATTTAAAATATTAAAAAATGATCTAAAAGAAAGCCGTTTCGGTTTTGTGGTTAGTAAAACTATTTCTAAAAAAGCTGTTATAAGAAATAAAGTTAAAAGAAGGCTGCGAGAGGCAGTTTTTAAAGGATTAAAAAATCAGGTTACTAATACGGCTAAACCATCAGATATTGTTATTATAACTTTGCCAGGAATTGAGAAAAGAGAATTTTTGCAACTACAAGAAGTTGTCGATAAATTTTTAAATAAAATATAATAATTTTTTACACTATGTTTGGTTTTTTAGTAGATGTCTTTAATATTCTTTTATACCAGCCTCTTTTTAATGCATTGGTGTTAATTTATAATTATCTGCCTGGGCATGATTTTGGTATTGCAATTATCCTTCTTACAATCATTATAAGAGTTATTATTTATCCCCTTTCGGTAAAATCCCTTAACTCACAAAAAAATCTTCAAAAACTGCAACCACAATTACAGGAAATACAAAAAAAATATAAAAATGATAAAGAAAAACAAGCTAGGGAAACCCTAGAACTTTATCGTAAAGAAAAAATAAATCCATTTAGCGGATTGTTTTTAGCATTGATTCAGCTCCCTATTTTAATTGCATTATATAGTGTGTTTAATAATGGATTAAAATCTATAGAGCTTAATAATTTGTATAGTTTTGTATCAAATCCAGTTAATATTAACCCAATATTCTTGGGTGCTATAAATTTATCTTTGCCAAATTTATTTTTTGCCTTCCTTGCGGGTATTGTTCAATTTTTTCAAACAAAAATGATTATGCCTAAATTGGATAAAAATCAGGCAAAAGAAAATCAAATGACCGCCATGATGCAAAAACAAATGGTTTATTTTTTTCCTTTTATAACAGTAATAATCCTTTTAAAATTACCCTCAGCTTTAGGCCTTTACTGGATTGCAAGCGGATTGTTTTCTATAGCACAACAGTATTTTATTCTTAAAGATAAACCAAATAAGCCTTCTTTGTAAGTCTATTAATAAAAATGGAAGAACAAGATTTAGTAATAATTAAAAAAACTATTGAAGAGTTGTTTGAAAAAATGACTGTTGTGGTTAGTAGTTTGGAATTAAAGCAAAGCTCTCAAGAAAAAAAAACCGAAAATTTTGATTCGCTTAATAGTATCAATGAAACTGTTTTACCTTTACAAAGCGAACCTAGAGAAATAATTCACATAAATATAAATTTAGAAGAACCTCAATTTTTAATAGGCCAGAATGGCCAGACTTTATTTGAACTAGAGCGTATTGTAAAGATAATATTAAATAAAAAAATCCAAAAGTTTTTTTATTTGAATTTAGATATTAATAATTATAAAGACAAAAAAGTTGAATATTTAAAAAACTTAGCAAGGGATTCAGCCAACGAAGTTGCGTTAACTAAACAAGAAAAAGCGTTAAGTCCTATGTTAGCTTATGAAAGAAGAATTATTCATACCGAATTAGCTCAAAGACAAGATGTTATTACAAGGAGCCAGGGCAATGGAGAAAATAGATGCGTGGTAATATGCCCTCGCTAAAAGGCGTAACAGTAAACTAAAAAACGGATTTTTAAATCCGTTTTTTAGTTTAGGAAGATTTTTAATAAGTAGGAATAATATTTATCATGTATATGTACCTTTCTTTTTCTGGATCAAGGATATTATCAAATATCAAGCTTATTTTCTTTTTACCGTAATAAATTTTACATTTTTTGTCATCAAGATTACGCCTAAATCTAGAATAAAGAACAATCATATAACTCCTTTTATTTTCTACAAGCCCTATACTTCTTGCGCATGTTTTGTCGTTACTAGTACAGTGATTAAACTCTGGTGCATCAGAAGTAAATTGTGTTGAGGGTGGGTCCGTGCCTATTGGCGATGCTGTATGATCAACGCTCCATAGCCAATAATCAAGTATTCCCAATCTACTTCCATCGGGTGGACTATTCTCGCCATTTCTATGTGCCCAAAGTTCTCGATCTATAGTACTACTCGATAAAAAATATTTAAAATTTTTGCTTAAAAAGATAATTGCAGGGCTACTAGAAGGCGTTTGGTTTCTGTAGTGGAAAATGGTTCCATATTTAGGATTAAAATATCTATCATCAAAAGATGTAGATGTGCTTGGGGCTACGGACAAACATATGGTACCCTCGTCCCGTTTAATTAGCGAAGGATTTGATGTTGCTAAATTCACTCCCCCTTGTAATTCCGAACACATACCACTTCCGTTTTGTAAAATAACTCCATAGCGGTCTTTTGGATCGGCACCACTAATAATTTTTACTGATCGAGTTATGTTGGCAGTGGGAGTTTCATCGGAATCATAGGGTGGTATTAGGCCACTTTCTTTTTGTACATAAGAGCTTATTCCGGTGCAGTCCTCTGTTAAATAATAATAAATACCAGATTCTTTGATTTTTGATATATAAGAATATATTGTAGAAGAAGAATCATTTGGGCTGAATGGATCAAAAAGAAGCATTATGCTTGCTGGTTGAATATTATTTAAATCGGGGCTTGTACATGGTAATTCCCAAACTCTTAAATTGCCCAATCCAGATGCATTTCTTGTTCGGTCTATTTGAAAATATGGTTGATCATATACCCAAAGTAAAAGGGGTTTACCACCTCGACTTGAATCGCAAATATAAACAAGAGCATCAGTTCCAGGAGGCGCACCATCAAAAATATGACCCGGATCCAAATCAGCACCAGTATCCCAAATATCATCTTCTCGTTCGTTTGCTGCTTGATAATCAATTATGGTAGTAACTATGGGTCCAGGCGTGCTAGTGCGAGTTCTATACCAAAGCTGTCCACCTTGACTTCCATAACTTGCCACGCTTGGGTTTATAAAATCTGGGCTTATTGTCTGAAATACTATCACGGAAATCATTAATAAAACTATTCCTAAAATACAGTCAAAAATCTTTTTTCTTGCATTTCCAATCGCAACCGGGCTTCCCATAGAAGCCATTATTAAAATGCTATTTATTACTATAGTTATGACACCAATTACACCAGCTGATACTACTAAAAACCAAAAGATATAACCAATATATGTTTCTAAAGAAATTCCTACTCCATCTCCTATAGTTGGCCCACCCGGAATATTAGGGTAAGTTAATTCAAGGGCAAAAGCGTATTGGATTGCTAAAAAGCACAGTATTATTATTGCAATGATGATAATTGGGTATTTGTATTTTTTGTTCATTTTTACTAAATTACTAGCTTAAAAATTATTACCTTTATTCTTTAATACTACTATATTTTAATCGCCAGTAAAACTATATTATTTTAATTTTCTTCTTGCTTCTTTTATTTTTTCAACTTCTTGGGGGCTGGTAGTTATTATTTGATCTTCTGTATAGCTGGCTTTTATATTAATATATACATGTTTTTTACCCGCAAAAAACAACCCTTCTCCAACAGGAGCACTTAATAATAATTCTTCTTCTTGCTTGGTTAAATCAAATATTTTTTCTAATACATCAATAGCCGCAGTGGATTGTTTTAACAGCATTTGCAAAGATGAATTGGTGATAATAGCCTTTCCATAACCTGAACCCATAAAATCTTCCACATCTTGGGTAATAGTGGTTACTCCCATCCAGTATTTTCTGCATCTTTTTATTAAGCTGAATAAAAATGAAGCTCCGTCTTCTGATTGCATCAGCCACCAAGCCTCATCAACCACTAAAATTCTTTTTTTTATTTTTGTTCTTACAATATTCCATATGTATCGCATCACAATAAACAAAGCAATGGGTTTTAAGGATTCTTCCATGTCTCTTATTCCAAATACAATGAATTTTTTATCAATAGTAATATTAGATTTTTGGTTAAAAAATCCAGCAAAAGTCCCTTCGGTAAATTTTTTAAGCCCAGGTAGCAGGGTCACTTTGAGGTGTAATATCTCTTATTGCGTAAGTTTCTGTGAGGGCTTGGTCTAAAATACTATCTTCTTCAGCAGTTAATCCTCCAAGCATTATTCTTAAAAGTCCCACCAAATTTATAATATTTGACCTTAGTATGTCTTCTGGATTATCATCTGGGCCTGGGGTAGGAAGGTCAAAAGGATTTACATGGTTTCCAGAAGACAAAGATATTTTAAAGAAATTACCCCCTATGCCATCGGCTAAAAATTCATATTCATTTTCGGGGTCAATTACAATTACATCAATATCCATCATCAAGTATCTTAAAATTTCTAATTTAACCGCGTATGATTTACCCGATCCGGATTTTGCAAAAACAACCATATTGGCGTTTTCTAAGGTGAACCTATCAAACAATACAAGTGAATTATTGTGCCGGTTAATGCCATATAAAATTCCTTCATTAGAGCTTAAGTCAAAAGAAACAAATGGAAACGCAGTTGAAAGCGGCTCTGTGTTCATTGGAACATTAATGCCAATTAAGTCCATTCCATAAGGGCTGGCTGAAATAAAGCCTTCTTTTTGCTTAAATAAAGCTGGTTTTATATAAATTAAACGAGGTTCAAAAATTGACCTTAGGGTAGTTTCAACTTCACGCATTTCTTCTTCTGAATTTTGATATACGGTAATATAAAGCCCAAATCTAAACATTTTTTCTTGGGCGGTTATTATTTTATCTCTAAGGTTTTCAATATCTTGGTAGCCGGTTTCAAGAGCTGGATCGCGAATGAGTCCCTTTTCTTGTCTTTCCATTAATTCTGAAGATACTTGGGTAACTTTTGACCGTAATTTTTTTAAAATTAATTCACTGCTTACCGGATGTATAAAAAAAGATATATCCATTGGTACATTTAGGTTTATTGCGGGAGAAAGCCAGCCGGTATTTAAATATCTTGGATAAGAAAATATAAAAAAAGATTTGGCGATTTTTTCTCCAAGCTTTATATAGTTTTGATTTATGCCAACATAAGAAGGCGCTATAACATCCTTTATATTAAGAATTTCTTCTTGAAATATTTTATCATCAATATCAATATTTCTTTTATTTTTATTTAAAAAATTAAAATTCACTTTAGTATTTTTTTAATATTATTAAAAAATTAATTTCAAAATTCAAAAACCTAAATTCTAAACAAATTCAAAATCCAAATTTTCTAAATCCAAAACTATTTAATATTTTATTTACTATTCTCTAAAATAGATCCAAATATTTTCATTAGTTCAATGCATTCTTTAATGAGCGATTCTTTGTCTTGTTGATTTTCTTTTAATGGTTCAGATAAATTTAACCACAACCTGCTTTCTTTAGATTCTTTTCTGCAAATCTTTATTCTCATTAGAAAGTCTTTTTTGCCTAGAGATTCATTTGCTTCAATATAATTGGCTGCCTGTGAACCGGAGGATCTAACGAGTTGTTTTCCGTATTCTATATTTGAAATTGTTCTGAGAAGAGCCTTAACATACTCTCTTGTTTTTTGAGCAAATAGATAAGTTCTATCTTCTAAATCATATTGCGGTTTTGAATTTTGGATTTCATTCATTTGAATTTGTTTAGGATTTAGGTTTTTGCCAAAATAGTTCAATTAATTCGGGGGTGGTTAAGGGTATTACATCTAAACCACATCTTTTTAATCCCATTGCTAAAAATTCCATTCTTTGCCAAAGTTGATTTTTTGATTTTTCAAAGTCATCATCTTTAAATTGTTGAATTTTAGCTTTATCTTTACTAAATAAATTCAAAAAATTAAATTGTTTTGTAACGCCCCCTACACCGAATATTTCCACTAAACTGTAAGGGACTACCACATAAAAATTCTTTGTCATAATTGAGTCCCCTTGCACCAATTCTTTTATGAATTCCCGATAAGAACCCGTTTGGGCTTTTAGTAATTCATTATCCTGTTTTTCTTCTAAATTTTTAATGCTATCCAAATATGGGGTGATATTTATCTTTCTTGATTGAATGATAATTTGGCATGAAAAATCTAATGAATTTAAAAAGCTTTGAAAAGAATAAATAATGGCGTTTTGTTCGTCGTCTGATTTTAATGCAAAATTCATAGAGGAAACCATTAGTACTCCCCTTATATTATTATTTTTTAAAATCAAAACACCTTCTTTAATGTCTTGAATTTCTAAAAATTCTTGTGTCGTAATGTTCATAATTGTAAATATAAAATCACTTCTTTGTTTCTATTTTTCTTTTAACTTCCTTCAATTTACTAGCTTGTAATATTGAAAAATGGGATGGTTTTGTAGTATTTATTTCTTGATTGTCATGCCTTGTAATCAATTTTTCTTTACTTTGTAAATTTGGGTTTAAGCTTTTATATGGATATGGGGATTTTTTCTTCTCCCAAATATAGGTTTTATTTTCAAATAAAAATCCAAAAAAGTGTAAAAATACTGTTACTAAAGAAGCATTATCTATTTTTATAAAAGCTATTACTGAAACTATTCCCATTATTACTATTGAACAAATTACAAAAAAATAAAACGGCAAAAGATAATAAAATACTATAGCAGTACTTAGTCCTCCCACAAGCAAAAAAAACTGCTTGAAAGTTAAAAAGTAAATTATCTTTCCTTCTTGTTCAATAAATTGTGGAGTTGGATATTGGGCCATTTGTAATGCTCTTAATTATTATTTATTCAATCGGTTCTCTATAAGTATCTGGCTTGCTTTCTAGCTTTGGTTGTGGTTTCGGCTCTTCTTTGGTCACTCTTTGTTGGGCATGTTGAATGTTTTCTGCATTTTCTTCTACATCCAAAATGTCTACTTTTTTAATATAAGAATCAGGTGGCATCTCTTTTGGCACAGGAATATTGCTATTCCCCCTTATTTTGTTTAACAATTCTTGCCTGTATCTTTCTTTTTGATCCACTTCTTTTTTAACTTCTATTTCTTCTTCTGGTTGGGCTAAGGAAACAACATTATTTTTTATATCGTGAGCCAATTTATCTGCTTTTTCTTGAGCGATATATAAATCTTTTTTCAGTATTTCTATTATATCTTTCATAGTAACTCCTTTTTCCATTGCTACAATTTTCTTAGCCACTTTAAATATAACAACTTCTGGATTTTCTTTTTCAAAATCCCAAAAATCTTCTTGGCTAAGAGTTAAATTATGTTTTTTAACTAATTCTGAAATTGCTTGATCTATTTGGTCAGAAAAGTTTAACACATATTCTGTTTTCATATAACTTGCATAGAAATAATTTTATAAAATTACCCTTTTTCTTTTAATTTTTCTTGCATAATTTCTCCCTTCATTTCATCGGCTATAACTTCATAAGCATCTTCAAGGCTCATATATTCTCTTCCTGTTTCTTTAATTCTTTTATTTAACTCTATCATTCTTTCTGCTATTTTTGCTTTTTCCATATCAGTGAATTCTTCCTTCCCTTCTATTCTAGCTTTTATTCTTTTTAAATATTCTATTGGATTTGTTTTAAAACCATATTTCCCTCCCCATTGTGCGATATCTTGAGCCTTGTCCTTATCTGTTGCTTTACTTGCTGCTCTTCTTTTTGCTGTAAGTTTTTCTCTTAGAATTTTTCTCTTTTCTTCTTCAAATCTTCCAGAATAATACTTGGGATCTTTATTAAAACTATTTGAATCTTCAAATACTGCCTTTAGTTCTCCAAAAGAAGGAAATGTTGGAGGAACTCCAGAAGCATCATATTGTTTTGCAGTTGATTTATTTGATTTTTTTAAATCAACGATTTTTTCTATTAAACCATCCCTCTCATTTGTTGTAAGTTTTATGCCCTCTTGTTTCATCTTTTTTGCTTCAACATGATTATAAGCCTCTTTGTGGCTTATAAATGGTGTCTGTTCATCAATGCCGTATTCTTTTAATTCATCTAGGATTTTTATAGATTCATCTCTTTCTCCTGGAGATAGTTGACCTTCATCTACCCCCTTTTTTCTTAGTATTTCTTTTCGGCGAACTTTTGCTCTTAATCCTGCCACTTCCCCTGCTAATTGCTTTTGTTCCTCTTCACTTAGATAGCCCCCACCTATTTTAGAAACTACTCCCAAGGCTTCAGTAGTTTCATCTTTTTCTATTTTCGCTTCATCTACTGGGCTCATTCTTATTTCTCCAAAATTCCCCTTAACACCAACTATCTTAGACCCTTCTCCTGGTCGCATTTGTGGATCATATGGCTTTGTGTCATCTGGTTTTGCTTCTTCTATGTTTTGTTCGGGTAATTTGTTTGCGCCAGTTACAAATGCTCTTAAATTTTCTGCTTCCTCAGAACTTGTGCCGACTCCTTGCACATATTTTTCTAGATCCTTAAATCCCTCCGGAGAATTACCGGCTCGATGTATTGCTTTGGTTGTATAAAATCTCTTTCTAATTTCTTCTTTAACTTCTTTAGTAGCCCCACTTATGGCATCTTCCATCATTGCGCTAGGAATTTGGGCTAAATTCTTAATGTATTCTGGATCGTCAACATCGGCAACCAAAGATGCATATACCGCTTTTTTTAATTTTGGACCTGCCTTGTCGTCAACAGCTCTCATTTGTTGTGGGCTATTTGCAATTTGCCTAGCGATTACTGCACCGTATTTTCCACCCAAAACCGAAGAGTCAAGGCGTTCTATATCATACGCGTTTAATGTTTCAGCTTTTCTTCTAACTACTTCTTCTTTAGCTGCACTGTCTTCGCCAAAAATATGAATACCATCAGAATCTGTTTCGCTCTGTATTCTTTTTACAGCTTCCTTGTCAAATGCATTCATTCTTATATCTTGTTTCTGATAGTTTCTCCTAGTACTTAAGCCATAATAATCATTTTCTTTCAATAGTTGGTCAATTTTATTTGGATCAGTTTCCTTGGTATGAAGAAGTTCTCTTCTTGTTAATTCATCTGTAGCCGCTGCTCCTCTCCAGCCACCCTCATCAACCATGGTACGCAAGTCTATATCTGAAGCCTCTGTTGCAAACTTTCTATCAGCAGTAGAAGCCGCTTGTCTAGTTACTATTTGTTCAGCTTGTTTTTTCATCATAGTGCCCAAAAGACTGTTTGGATTAACTATATCGTCTTCGGTGTATTGAAGATCTCGGCCAGTTTTATTGTTGGCAAGATTAACACTACCAACAGCAGTTGTGCCAATAAGTTTTCTTTGCGCCTCTGCCATTGCCCCCTTATTTAATGTTGCATAATCAGGATCAAAACTTGCAATATCTCTAGCTGAAACCCCTTGGCTTACAGCTTGTTTTACTATTCTGTCACGCTGTGATTTATCTTTAATAGCATCAAGGGTGCCGTTTCTAGCTAACATTTCGGTGGCCACTGCGCTTTCGGCGGCGGTTCCATTTTCTGCTATGCTTGCAAGTTTTTTAACATCTTTTATGTTTTTAAATTGTTCTCTAACTGGATCCAATTCTTTTGCTTCTCTATCTTTTTTCACTGTTTCACTTTTGCCCTTGCCATAAATTTTATCTCTTCCCCAGCTAACTAAACGACTATCAGCTACTTTGTTTTTAACATCTTTTAGGCCATCGGTAATCCCGGTTCTTTTCATTCCAGCCATGGCGGTAGATGTACCACCCGTTATAATTGCCGATGCTATTTTTGTTGCAACGCTCATAACAGCGCTTGCTATGGGGCCGGATGATTTGTATGTAAGATGCATTCCTATTGCCAAAAATCCCACTACGATAATAAATTGAAATGTTAAATTTACTAATGCTGTTACGGTGTCTCCTGTAAAAACCCAATTATATGCCCGTAGCACATTTACCGATAAATTTAAGAAAAAAGCCGCTCCTAATCCAATAAAGCAATATTTTAAAAATTGACCCCACCAGTCTCCAAATAGTTTTTGGGCTTTTTCATAAGGGAATACATTTAAAGCAAAAGCTAGTGGGGACAATACAAACAAAATAGCTAAAAGCACATACCTTTGTATTAATAACAATGCAAAGCAAAATAAAATAAATGCCACAAAAAAATAAAGAGCATCAAAAAGCAAGTTAATGCCAAAATAGGCAAAAGCTTTATAAATATTTGTTTCGGCGATTGGTTCTAATTCCCAAATGGTTTCATTCCACACATCATCTATAATTAATACAATATTGGCTTCTTGATCGCCTCCCACCGTTAAACTTCTCATAATAATATTTGATGAGTCAATAAACAATCCTACTAGCACCACGGAAAAATTAATTAAAATGGCGGTTATTATTATTTTAGGCAGTAAGGCTTTTGCCTTATCAACCATAAATCCTAAAATCATCATGGTGCTGGCGGCTATAAATCCTAATACTATTAGCATATTGGCCCAGCTTTTTACCACATTCCATGCGGTGAGAAATTCGGCTCTCCTAGTTATTGAAAGGTCGGGGTTGTTTATCATTTGGTCTAATACAAACCTGAATAAAACCGCAGATCCATACGCTATATAGAAAAAGATAATAGAGATAAGATTAGATATCAATACGACAATAGTAGCAGGCCAGTTAGTGCTTCCCGACATTGCTTCTGAAAATATTTCCCACCCTGTTGCAACAAGGTTTGCCATAAATGCAATTCCTTGTGCGGTAAGAACTACGGCATTACCGCTACCAATAACAATATTGCCAAGTGTGGTGCTAAAATCAGTAAACCAGTTAGCTGAAGCTATATTTGGCAGAGAAATTCCTATTAAAAAAGCAAACAAAAAAACAGAAAATAGTATTTTCTTTTGTTTAAATATTTTTAATATAGACCTAAAAAAATCAGGCATAATTTCTTACTACTTTGAGTTACGAAATGCTCAAATAAAAAATGGGTTTCTGGTCTTTTATCCAAATTTTCAACCTAAAATTTGAAAAAAATACCTCGAAAGCATTTCGTAACTCAAAGTTATTCGAAAACTAGCGCAAATTAAGGAATTATATCACATGTTATTTATTTATGGATGTTGATAACTATTTGCTAGATTTTTCCAATCTTCAATAGAAAGAGTTTCTGCTCTTTGTTTTGGATTGGTAGTATTTTTTAATAGCCACAAATTTACTTTTTCCCTGTTTATTTTTAATGATTTAGAAAAGTTATTTGCTAATTGTTTGCGTGGCTGACTGAAGCCAGATTTTACAATTTTAAAGAATTTTTCATGAGAAATTTCTTCAGATTTTTTAAAAGGAATGATTTTTATAATCGCTGAATCAACCTTTGGAGAGGGCCAAAAGCATTTTTTTGAAATATAGGAAATGATTTTTGGTTTGGCATAAAATTGTACAGATACTGAAAGTAAGCTCATATTGGGCGGACTAGAACAAATTCTTTGGCCCACTTCTTTTTGAACCATCAATACCATGCTCTCTGGGGGATTTGCAGATTCTAAAAATTTTCTAATGATTGGTGAGGTTATATAGTATGGGATATTGGCAACTACCTTATAGTGAGTTGGTAGTGAATAGTTGGTATCAAGGAGAGCGTTTCCATGGATAATTTCTACATTTTTGTAATCTTTTAGAGTTTCTTTTAATATTTGCACCATTGCGTTATCTTTTTCTATTGCAATGATTTTTTTTGTTTTTTGCGCCAATTCTTTTGTAAGACCTCCCAAGCCTGGCCCTATTTCTAAAATGGTGTCTTTTGGGTTTAATTCTGCTGCTTCAATAATTTTATTTAAAGTAAAATCATCTATTAAAAAATTCTGACCCATTGTTTTTGAGGGGCTTGAGTCATACTTATCTAAAAGATTTTTTATTTCATTTACAGAAAGTAAATTCATTAGTTTTTGAATTATTTTTTCATTATATCATAATGAATAGGTTGTAAGTGAATCTATTGACCAAGGCTTTTGAGGATGATAAGATTAATGTATTACCTTGTTTACATTTTTCTACAAAAAATTCATCTATTTGAAGAGCTTTGTTAAAGGTGAATCTAAAACCAAAAAAACCTCATCTGGATTTGCGCGGCACCTAGAATTTAAAAAGGGATTTTTGAAGAACCCGTTTTTTTATTTCGGGTTTTTTTCTTTGTTTTTATTTGGATTATTGTTTTTTAGTTCGGATGGTTTAGTGGGAATTAGCCATTCTAAAAACAATGCAGCTGGATTTTACAAAAATATAGATAATTCAGAAAATAATGATTTATTTTTCAATCAAAATAAATTACTTGCTGTTGAAACCCCGGATTTAAAAATAATCCAAGATAATTTTGTGTATGGTATTTCTACGCCTCATATTGTAACAACACAAGTTTTAGGTTCTATGTTTGGTGAATCTTCCTTGGTTGATAGAAAGGAAATCATTGAATATTCTGTTGAATCGGGAGATACTATTAAGGGCGTTGCAGGGAAGTTTGGCGTTTCGGAAGATACGATAGCTTGGGCTAATAATATTTCTAAAAATTCAGCCCTTAAGGTTGGCCAGACTCTTGTTATTTTACCGGTTTCTGGTGTTTTACATATTGTGAAAGCAGGAGATACTATAGGTGCAATAAGCAAAACCTATAAGGCAAAAATGGAAGATATTATTTCTACTAATAGCCTTTCGGGAGAATTAGATATTTTTATTGGGGATATTTTAATTATTAAAGGCGGATCAATGCCCCCAAAACCAATATCTTCTATTGTGAGCGCACCTTTAAATGAAAGTTTGTTTATCTATCCAGCAGAGGGGCAAATTACCCAGGGACTCCATTTTTATAACGCGGTAGATCTTGCTAATAAATGCGGAGCTCCTGTATATGCTGCGGCTTCTGGTGTAGTACAGCGAGTAAGATATGGTTGGAATTTTGGGGGTGGAAATCAGGTTACCATTTTACATGCAGGTGGAATTGTAACTTATTATGGCCACCTTATGACTATTTTTGTAAAACCCGGCGATAGTATTGATGTGGGTCAAAGGTTGGGGCTTATGGGGAGCACGGGGCTTTCTACGGGATGCCATGTGCATTTTGGTGTTACTGGTGCCAAAAATCCCTTGGCTAAATTTTTCATTGGAAGTGTGATTAAATATAAATAAATATATGTCTTGGTAAACATAAAAAACAGCGCATGCGCTGTTTTTTATTGTATTTAAATATTACTTTTAATTTTTTAATTAGTCTTTTAGTCTATACATTAATGCTTCTGCGATGTGGTCGTGTTGAATATTTTCTGTTCCCGCTAAGTCAGCGATAGTACGAGCTACTTTTAAAATTCTATGGTAACCTCGCGCAGAAAGTTTTCCCGAATCAACAAATTGTTTTAACAATATTTGAGACTTTGCATCATGAGTACAATACTTTTTAATTTCGGGGATTTGCATTTCAGAATTTACTAAAATTTTATCGTTTTTGAAACGCTCTTTTTGAATCTCTCGCACCCTTTCTATTTTTGCCTTTATAATACTGCTTTGGTTATCAGTTGAGTCGTGATCTGCCAGTTTTTCATATTTTACAGCAGGAACTTCAATAAAAATATCAATTCTGTCCATTAGGGGCCCCGAAAGCTTCCTTTTATACATTGAAACTTGTGAAGGCGAACAGATGCAGGCTTTTTCTGGGCTATTTAAAAAACCACACGGACAAGGATTGCTGGCACCCACGAGCATAAATCGACTTGGAAATGTGAGAGTATTTTTAGCGCGTGAAATAGTAATCTTGCCTTCTTCTATTGGTTGCCTGAGTGATTCTAATACATCTCGATGAAACTCTGGAAACTCATCTAAAAATAAAACCCCTCTATGAGCTAGTGTAATTTCTCCAGGTCGCAATGGCGTTCCGCCACCTAACAATGAAGCTTCTGAGGCAATGTGATGAGGGGCACGAAAAGGCCTCTGGTTTACCATTGTTTCATTCTCTTTCAGTAAGCCTGCTACACTATAAATTTTAGTAACCTCTAAGGCCTCGGTAAAGTTAAGTGCTGGCAAAATAGAGGGAAGTGCTTTTGCTAATAAACTTTTTCCGCCCCCAGGAGGTCCAGAGAAAAACAGATTATGTGCGCCTGCGGCCGTAATTTCTAAGGCGCGCTTGGCATATTCTTGACCCTTCACCCAACTAATATCAACCATATTTCCTACCTGCGAGGGCGAGTCTTGGTTTTTGACTGTATGTGGCTCAATCTTTAATCTTTTCTCCAAGTAAGCAAGGGCTTCTGATAAAGAGTCAACGCCGATAATTTTTACTTCTTTAATTAAAGCAGCTTCATTAGCATTTTGCTTAGGTAAAATTAACTCTTCAAATCCCTTTTTTGCAGCCAATAACGCAAAAGACAAAGCTCCTTTTATGGGTCTTAGTTTTCCATCTAAAGAAAGTTCTCCTAAAAATATTTTGTCTTCCGGGTTAAAATTAGTTTGTTTTGAAGCAATTAAAAAAGCCAATGCAATTGGCAAATCGTACAAAGAACCCTCTTTTTTTAAGTCAGCCGGCGCTAAGTTTACTAAAATTCTAAGAGTTCTACTATGAGGTGATAATAATTTAGAGCTTTTAATTGCAGATTCTATTCTCTCTTGAGATTCTACAATGCTTTTGTCGGGCAGTCCAACAATAGTAAAAGATCGCAATCCGTGTGACACATCAATTTCTACTTCAACTAACTGTGCATCTAATCCTACAATGGCAGCTGAAAAAACTTTTGAAGGCATTTTTCAAGCGACACTAATTACTAATCCCACGCTAATTTACCAATATGATATTCGTAAATTCGAGTGTTATTTGTATATTGGAGTCGCTATTTTTATTTATCTTCATTGCACTTCATACATAGCCTTGCTTCTGGGCATACTAGGAGTCTTTTTTCTTCTATATCTTTATTACATTTTTCACATTTTCCATATTCTTCTTTTGCAATTTTTTCCATGGCTAAATTCACATCTTTAAGCCTTAATTCAAGATTATGCTCTAGGCTGATAAGATTGTCATATTCTTGTGATTCATCTGCTTCTTCCTCCATATTCCCTTTTTCTCGTTCAGAGTGGCGCACATCCCAATTATTTTTTATATTCTTATCCTCCTTAGCAAACATTTCCAATTCTTTTTCTAAGGCAGATTTTTCCTCTTTTAGCTGTTTTTTTAATTTTTCAATTAGTTCTTTTTTCATTTTTACAAGTATCTGTAACGATAATAATTACCAATTGTGCTTCGATCCATAAAAACCATTAAAAGTTTCTCGCAAAATAGATAAATTAGAATCGCTATTATTATTCGCTCTTAGACGATGATGCCCATTTTTCTACTTCTTTCATAAATTCTGATCTTTGTTGCTCTTCTTTTTTTAATGATTCTGTTGATTTTTCTTTTGCAATTGTAGCGCTTGGTTGAAATCCCTTTAAGTATTCTTCTTGGAGCTCTGAAACATCTTGTTTATTTTTTATTTCTTGGTCTGCTATTTTTTTAACACTAGAGTGGATATTTTTTAAGGAATTATCTATTGTTGCGATTTTTTCTTTCAGAGTATTTTCTTCTTCTTTAAATTTTTTGTGGTCTTGGTCTATATTGTTTATTTTATTTTCTATATTTGCTATATCTTTTTCTATGGCCCATCTTTGTTTTTCTATTTCCTGTTTTTGTTCTTCTGATAATGCTGATTTTTCAGCTTCAATAATAGAACTAAGTTTTCTTTGGGAATTTTCTTTTTCTGTTAAAATGTTGCTTCTTTGGGAAGCAAGAGATAGTTTTTTATCGCTAACTGACTGAAGTTGTTTTTTTAATTGCACTAATTGTGATTCAAATAAAAATATTTGTTGTTTTTCATTTTCGCTAGCATATTTTTTATTTCCTTCTTCTATTTTTACTTTCAGTTGGTCTGTGGCGTTGTTATCTGATAAATTTTGTTTTAGCGCAGTTTTTTGCTCGGGTTTTGCAGCTTGTTTTATAAAAACAGGTCTAGGTTTTACTTCGGGATTTTGTTTTTTTACTGTGTTTTCTGGCTGGCTGTTTTGTTTTGGGCCATACTCATTTTTAGCCGTTTTTGTTACAACAATTCTCTCTGTTTCGGCTAGTGTATCAGCGTCTCTTAATCGCTGAATATCTTTTTTCATTGTTTTAATATCAAGCCTCTGCAAATATTCTTTTGTTTGTAGTTCTTGTTTATTATCTATAACCATGTGTTGAGAATTTAGAAAGTAGAAAATATGCTTTGCATATTTTCTAGATTCTATTTTTTTGCCTTGGGTTTAAATCCCGCCTCTATTGCTGAAAGATTGATTCTTCCTAATTCGTCGATACCGGTTACTTTGACGGGAATAACTTCGCCTTCTTTCACTACTTCTTGTACATTTTTTATTTGATAAGAAACAAATTTAGATATATGTACTAATCCAGATTGACCGGGCAATATATCAACAAATGCCCCAAAGTCCATAATTTTTCTTACGGTTCCTTGATAAGTTTCGCCAACCTCAACCTCTTTAGTAATGCCTTTAATTCTATTAACACATGCATCAACCATTATTTGATCTTGGCCGGTGATAAACACCAACCCAGAATCTTCAATATCTATAGTTACGCCAAATTCCTCAATCATTTTGTTTATTACACTTCCCTTTGGCCCTACAACCTCTCCAATCTTTGAAGGATTAATTTGCATAGAAAATATTTTAGGAGCATAAGGTGATAGGTTTTTTCTTGGCTCTGCAATTCCTTTTCTTATTATATCAATAATTTTAAGCCTTGCATCTTTTGCCTTCTCTAAAGATTCTTTTACAATATCTTTGCCTATGCCGTCTATTTTAATATCCATTTGAATTGCGGTTATGCCATTTTTTGTTCCTGCCACTTTAAAATCCATATCGCCAAAATGATCTTCTGGGCCTTGTATATCGGTTAAAACTTTATATTTTCCGGTTTCTTCGTTTTTTGCTAATCCTATTGATATGCCAGCAACTGGTTCTTTTATTGGAACTCCGGCGTCCATTAATGCTATGCTTGCAGCACATACTGATGCCATTGAGGTAGATCCATTAGAGGAAAGTGCCTCAGAAACAATTCTTATGGTGTAGGGAAAATCTTTTACTTCAGGAAGCAGTGGCAGAAGGGCTTTTTCGGCTAAATGGCCATGGCCTATTTCTCTTCTTTTTGGGCCTCGCATAAAGCCTGTTTCACCTGTAGAAAAAGGTGGAAAGTTATAGTGATGCAGGAATCTTTTCTTTCCCACAATTTCCATGCCTTCTAAAATTTGCTGATCTCCTGGTCCCCCTAAAGTTAAAATAGATAAAATTTTTGTAAGTCCGCGGTGAAAAACTCCGCTTCCGTGAGTTCTTGGCAATACTCCAACTTCACACCACAAGGGGCGGATTTCTTCTGGAGTTCTTCCGTCTGGCCGTTGGTTTTTTTCTAAAATATTATGGATAAGTATTTTTTCTATTTCTTTTTCAAAGAAAGGAAGCACTTGCTTGCTTTTGCCTTCACTGGGATATTTATCTTCAATAAATTTTATGGTTTCTGTTTTTAGTACTTCTGCCGCTGAAAGATTTTTTTCGCCTTTTGGGGCGCTAGTAATTGCATCATCTAATTTATTTTTCAAAAATTCTCGTATATCTTTTTCTATGTCTATTTGAACTTCTGTGGCAAACACTGCTTTTTCTTTTCCTATTTTTTTGGCAATCTCTTTTTGGAAATTAATAATTTCTCCAAGTGCTTTTTGTGCAAATTGCATTGCTTCTAGTACATCACTTTCTTGTGCTTCTTTGGCTCCCATTTCAATCATATTGATTAAAATTTCGCCATTTTTTTCTATTGCAGAAAGGGTTAAATCTATATCGCCTTCAACTCTTTGTTTATAAGTAGGATTAATAATAAAATTTCCATTTATTCTACCAATTCTTATAGCGCCTAAGGGGCCATTCCAAGGAATATTTGAACTTGCTAGTGCAAAAGAGGCGCCAATCATACCAATGATATCGGGATCGTTTTCTGAATCCCAAGAAAGGCATGTAGTAATAACTTGAACTTCTTTTTTAAAATCTCTTGGGAAAAGAGGCCTTATCGCCCTATCAATCATTCTTGAGGTTAATATGGCATCGTCAGTGGGTCTTGATTCCCTTTTTAAAAATCTTGAGCCGTAAATTTTTCCTGCAGCATAAAATTTTTCTTCATAATCAACACTTAAAGGAAAAAAATCTTGGCCGGAAACATCTTTGTTACTCATGACGGCCGTTGCGATAATTTCTGTTTCTCCATAACTTACCAAGCATGAGCCTGAAGCTTGAGCCGCCCAATCAGTAAGTTTAATGATAAGGTTTTTACCCCCTATTTCTAGTTCAAAAGTTTCTTTTGTCATAATTAAATTAAAGCGACCCCAATTTACAAATGACACTCGAATATACGAATCCGTATTTGTACATTCGGGTGCGATTAGTAATTAGCGTCGCTCTTTTTACTATTTTTTAAGAAGAAATGTATTTGGTTCTAAGTCTAAATCTATGAATTCGTCAGCTGTCTCTTTTAATTTCAAAGAAGTTGTTCTGCCAAAAGCTACTACTTCTACTCTTTTACCTTGATTTTTTAAGTATTCAACCAATGGTATAAAATCTCCATCCCCTGATGCTAAAATAATCACATCTAGTCCGGCAGATGTCCTTATAGCATCTATTACAATACCCACATCCCAGTCGGCTTTTTTGGCGCCTCCATAAAATTCCTGTAAATCTCTTACTCTAGTTTCAATTCCTAATTTTGTTAATGCATCAAAAAAAGGCTTTTCTTCACCAGTTTTTGTTCTATTAATACTTCAACTCGTTGTTCTTTAGGCTTAACCGCCATTACTTTACAGCGACACTAATTACTAATTACACACTAATTTACGAATTATTATTCGTGTCATTTGGGTGTCATTTGTAGATTGGGGTCGCTCTTTTTTATTTCTTAAGTCCTATTTTTTTAATTATTTCTTTATATCTTTTTTCATCCTCCTTTTTTAGGTAGCTTAAAAGTTTCTTTCTTTTAATTACCATTGCAATAAGTCCCCTTTTAGAGTGAACATCTTTAGGATGATCTTTTAAATGTGAAACTAATGCTTCTATTTCTTGTGACAATAATCCAATCTGCACATCAGAAGAGCCTGTGTCTTTTTCGTGGATTGCGTGTTCTTTTATTAATTGAGCCTTTTTTTCTTTTTTTAACATATATTTTATTTATTTGTTTATTAACATTTATATCTTAATCAAAATAGCATAATTTACATGATTTGTCCATAAATTTTCTCATTTTGTAAAATTAATTACTTGTGCCCCCACCAAGAATCGAACTTGGGTCCACGGATTAAGAGTCCGCTGCTTTGCCGACTAAGCTATGGAGGCAATTTTATTTAGGAATATTTATAGTCCTAGATATTTCCAGTCGTTTCCATTCTTGCTGCGTTGATTCTGTTTTCGAAGAAATTTCATGTAATACCGCCTTAATCCAGCCAAAAATTCTATGACGCATATCGGTTCCTCTTGGAACTTCAATACGAATTGTTCCATAGTAAAGGGTATTTTTCTTATAGTTTTTATTTAACGGTTTTATAAAACTTTTGCCAAAATTTTCCAAAGGTATGCCGGTTAATTGAGACCAGAATTTTTTAATTTCCAATTCATTTTGTTGGGGATAAATATTAAGCCGGGCTTTTAAATTTTTTGACATCAGGCTAAATATTTTTTCGAACCATTTTACCATGAATAAAATAAGATAGGGATCAGAATTGGTGACACATAAGCCGTTTTTTTTATTTCCCTCGGCCCAGTACAATGCTGCACCGAACAAACGATAACTTTCAAGAGAAATTGACTTGCTTACTTCCTTGCTAGCATTTTTGATTATTTCTGTAACTTCGCGTACCCTTCTTTCTTTTTGGCTTTGAGCTCCTTTTGATAAATTTAAAATTTGATTTGTGTAAAATCTCTTCCTGTATTTTTCTTTTATGGGTATATCTTTTAACCAATAACTTAAGGTGCTTTTTGAAATATTTAATTCCTTTTTTATTGTGCCATAACTTGCACCATTTTTTCTAAGCAGTATAGCCCTTACTTTAAGTGTGTTATAATTTTTCATACCTCCAATTATACCACACGGTGGACTTGAACTACAATGGCTAATTTAAAAAGTATGCCAAGCTCCGGTGTATCCTATAGCTGTTAGTAACACATTAATAATTAGCCAAGAGCCAAAAATTAAAAGCAAAGATATAAATGACCACATGAGTATTTTTTTACCGGTGTTAAACCAATTGGCATTTATTCCCGAAAGAAGTATTAAAACTCCGCCAATTACTATCATTAATCCTGCCAGCGGCGTTGCAATTACCAATATAAGAAAATTATAAATATTTAAAATTAATTGAAAAATATCTGCAAGTTCGCATCGGGCCTGTCCTGTGCCTCCGCAGGGCACTAGGGCTGCTGCGCTTACTAATTGAGGTGCTAATGGCATTAACAATACAATTAATAAAATAAAAAAAGATAAAATTTTTCTTATATTCATTGTTTTATAAAAATTTTAATTAGTTTACGCTGTGCTCGAGTCTAAACCTTATCACAGTTTTTGAAGACCTAGACTATATAGCTATGATAAAGTAGAAATTGACCGAAATCAAACACTTTCTGCTAGTTTAATGTCTAAAACCTCGACTATTTTAAAGCGAAGGGATTAAAGTTTGTGCCCTTATCATATGCATCCAACCCTTCTTTGTGTTTGATAAACTTAATGACTCGGTATGTGACAGGTAATGCCAAAACTTCCCAAGCAGTAGCAAAAATAGCCGTGTTAAGAGTTAATGGAATCAACTCCTCTAGTCTGAACGCCCCAGCCGCCAAGAATGCCACTCCAAAAAATAGTGTATTATCAACGAGCTGGCCAGCTGCGGTAGAACCGATGAGCCTCGCCCACATAGTACTACCTTTTGTGAAAATCTTCATTTTAGCCAAGACGAATGAGTTAGTCATCTCTCCACCAAAAAAGCTAACTATAGCAGCAAGAGCTATAGCCGGACTTGTTTTAAAAATCAAGGAGAAAGCCTCATTATCAGCGTACGATGCACTTGGCGGTACGATACTATACAGGTAAGTGATAATTGATGCTGCTAGAACGCAAGCAAATCCAGTCCAAACAATGCGTCTGGTGACACGGTATCCGTATACTTCAGTGAAAATATCGGCGAAGACATAAGTGAAAGGATAAGCAAGAATAGCGATATTAAGAACGAAGGGTCCAATTGAAAATGTTTTAACGGCAGTGAAGACAGTTATTAGGAGGAATGTGACCCAAAGCATTCCCAGTATTCCTAGATACTTCGTGTGTTGGTTAGCAGCCACAACAGGGTCAGTGATTAATTCTTTAGATTGGTTCATTTCTTAAAATTAAATTGTATTATTTTTGTGCCCTCGCCAGGACTCGCCAGATGATAAACATCTGGCGCCCAGTGTTAATCACTGGGCGAACCCTTTAATTTTTTAAATAAATAAGATAATTGCCTTTTTGAATCTTGCCTACCATGAGTTGTTTTAAGGTATTTCTCCCTTTTTAGAGCATCCCCCTTCATTAAGTATGCTTCATAATAAATTAATTTCAAGGGTCTCTTATTTTTTGTTGAAACAACCTTTCCAAGTATATGTTCACTTACTCTTCTTTTTAGATTATCAGTTAATCCTTTGTAGATGTTGCCGTTATTTAAAAAAATAAAATAAACATAAAACACAAATAATGTGCCTCCGGAGAGATTCGAACTCCCAATAACAGGTTCGAAGCCTGTCGTGATATCCATTTCACCACGGAGGCAGGCATTGGTGTGGGGGCAAGTTTCACCACGAGGGCATTTTTTATAGAAACGCTTAGATAACTTTACATTAAAAATTGAAAAAAGACAAATTTTAAGATAGAATGACTGAATTCCCAATACCTCTTGACCCACAGGGCATCCCGAAGGCTGATTCCCAATTCCCAAAATGTCTTTAGATTTTAGAAATTAGATATTGGAAATTAGAAATTTTTACTATGACTATTCCCAACGAAGTCAAAATTATTATTACCAAATTAAAAGAATCTGGTTTTGAGGCATATATTGTAGGCGGATGCGTACGGGATTTTTTATTAGACTCATCAGCCAGTAAAGAGCCCAAGGATTGGGATATTACTACAAATGCTAAGCCCGAACAAATACAAAAAGTTTTTAGGGATAGTTTTTATGAAAATAATTTTTTGACGGTTACCGTGCGTACTGGCAGTAAAAAACCAACACTAGGTGAAATTGAAATTACTACTTATAGATCTGAGGCAAAATATTCTGACAAAAGACATCCGGATGAAATAAGGTTTGCTAAAAACTTGGAGGAGGATTTGTCCAGGAGAGATTTTACAGTAAACGCAATGGCTATTGAAATCCCAAATTCTAAATTACAAATTCCAAACAAATCCAAAATTCAAAATTCAAAATTCAAAATTATTGATCCTTTTGACGGACAAACGGATTTAAAAAATAAAATTATTAAAACAGTAGGAAATCCAGAAGAAAGGCTGAATGAAGATGCGTTAAGAATACTAAGAGCTGTAAGATTTGCAGCCACCTTGGGTTTTACTATTGAAGAAAATACCGCAAAAGCGATTAAAAAAAATGGTATTTGGCTTGACGCTATTTCAAAAGAAAGAATTAAAGATGAGTTTTTAAAAATTATCATGGCCGATAATGCTTCTTTTGGCATAGAACTATTAAGAGAATTAGATATTTTAAAATTTATTATTCCTGAATTGCAAGAAAATTACGGAGTTGGCCAAAATAAACATCATATTTACGATTGTTATCAGCATGCGTTAAAAGCCCTTGAGTATGCTGCCAAGAAAAAATTTAATATGCCCGTAAGGCTTGCTTCCCTGTTTCATGATATTGGAAAACCCCGCGTAAAAGTTGGCGAAGGTAAAGAATCTACTTTTTATAACCATGAGGTATTGGGTGCTAAAATGGCTTTTCAAATTTTAAACCGTTTGAAATTTCCTAATAAAGATATTGAAAAAATTGTCAATTTAATAAGGCATCATATGTTTTATTATAATGTGGACGAAGTTTCAGAATCATCAGTAAGAAGGCTGGTAAAAAAAGTGGGTCCAGAAAATATGGAGGAGTTATTGCAGTTGCGTGAGGCTGACAGAATTGGTTCTGGGGTTCCAAAAGCCGAACCATATAAATTAAGGCATTTAAAATATATTATTGATAAAGTTTCAAGGGATCCTATTTCAGTGAAAATGCTGAAAGTAAATGGAAGTAGGGTGATGGATATTTTAAAAATTGATCCTGGTCCAAAGATTGGATGGGTTTTAGATATTTTATTGGGATTTGTGTTAGATGATCCTAAAAAAAATACCAAAGTATTTTTGGAAAAAGAAATTGAAAGACTGGGAAAGCTAGATGGCGCTTTATTAAAAAAAATGGCGGAGGAATCTAAGGAAGAAAAAAATGAAGCTCAAACAAAAGAAGATAAAATAGTTAAAAGCAAATATTGGGTTTAATGGTGGGGTTATGTCAATAAAATAAAAAAATACTGCTTTTGAGAGCAGTATTTTTTGATGATTAAGCTATTTTATTCGTGTGTTTCTGGAGAAACCATACAACAATCTTTACATGCTTTTGCTGATCCGCAAAAACACATTTCTTCTTTGCCACAGCATTCTCCGTGTTTTTTACCAGAACCACATGAGCAGTCTGCCATTAATTTTGCTTTTTGTTCTTCGTCCATAATTATGAGTAAGGAAGGAATAATAAAACACATTTTAATATTCCGACCGCACGATTAATTATATAAATTACATTAGTAATTTCTATAATATATTTAATGTTAATTTTTAAAACAACGACCTTTGTTGTGTGATTAATCATACCATTTAATGTTTGTAAATAATATGGTAAAATATATAATTCAAGGTAAATTAAAAATTAAAAAAATTCACCCGATCAAATAAAATCTTCACCCGCATTAAATAATTCGCCAGTGGCGAATTAGCCAAAAGGCTATTTAATCGGGTGAAAGATTTTATTTATGCTTTTTTAAAAAAGCATAAATATTTGACCGGGTAAATAAACATGGAAAACAATTTTAAACAAATAGAAGCTCCAAAAAGAAATTTGCCACGAGATGTATTTTTACACCTTTTGGTAATTGTTACTTTGTACTGGTCAGCAGTAAGTTTTATCACTTTGTGTTGGCAGTATATTAATTATTTTTTCCCAGATGCACTAACTTACGGATATGAATATATGGGGTTTGCGGGCCCTATTAGGTTTGCAGTTTCTTCGCTCATAATAGTTTTTCCTATTTTTATTTTGATTTCATGGTTTTTAAATAAGATTTATGCAAAAGAAACAGAGGTTCGTGAAAGTAAAATAAGAAAGTGGCTGATTTATCTTACGCTTTTTGTTGCGGCCCTTGTGATTATTGGTGACTTAATTTTTGTAATTAATACTTTTTTGGGAGGAGAAATAAAAGCAAGGTTTATTTTAAAAGCCCTTTCTGTATTGCTAGTTACGGGAGCTATTTTTGGATACTATTTAGATGATGTTAGACGAAGTGTTGCTTCAAAATCTGCAAAATACTTTGCATGGGTGACTAGTGCGGTAATTTTAGCTGTGGTAGTGGGAGCCTTTTTTATCGTGGGTTCGCCAATGAAAGCAAGGTTGGCGCAATTTGACCAGCAAAGGGTAAATGATTTGCAAAACCTTCAATACCAAGTTGTTAATTATTGGCAAAAAAAGGGAGAATTGCCGAAAACTGTATCTGATTTAAATGATTCAATTTCTGGATATTTTGTGCCAAATGATCCCGAAAGCAACCAGCCGTATGAATACATTATAAAAGATTCTGTTAATTTAACTTTTGAATTGTGCGCAGTTTTTAATTTAGACAACAATTTAAATAGCAATATAAGGAATCAAAAATCAGTGCCAGTTCCAGCAATGTATCCGGGTGAAATGCCTCAAAATTGGAATCACGGTACAGGAAGAGTTTGCTTTGAAAGAATAATTGATAAACAATTATATCCGCCATATCCGCCATTAAATTGGGAAAAGTAAATTTAAATAATTTCAAAATATGTCAGAAATAGAAAATAGAACAGAAAATTTATCTCCCAATAATGTTCTTTTAGAACCAGGGGGTGGAGTTTTGGAAATAATAAAAAAGGGAATTATTAGAACCACTTAATAAAAGATTTAAAGGGCTCAAAGAAGAATACAAAGAACTTAATCACGGGCGTATTAATAGTTCTTATTCTGAATTGGAAATAATAGATAATGATATAGCAAGAAACACAGAAGAAAGAGAAAATTTAGCAAGAGAAATTGAAAGAATCGAAACAGAAATAATGCAAGCAATGAAAGATTATATTTCTAAAAAAAGAAGTAAAAATACATGATTGATCCAGAAATAAACCCTCAATCTTACAAAGAACAACTTCCTAAAAAAGAAGAAATAACTTCAGTAGAGCAGGGTGTAATAGAAAGTGCAAATGAAATAAAAAATATCACTAGCCTTGATGAGCTTTACGATATTTTAAATGCAAGGGGGGTTGTAAGTGGGGTAGCAGGGTATGATATGATAGTTTTAATAATATCAATAAAGGAAGATTTGGTCCGTAATCCAAAAGATATTGATGAAATACTGGGTGAAGATAAGGGTTGGTCTGTTGGCAGAATACCTGATATGTATCGCAATAAAGTTGTTGAATTACTGAGAAAATCAATAACTGCAATGACAGAACAAAAAGAAGAATCTGGAGAAGAAATAGTTGCTCATAATTACGAAATGCTAAAATGGGACATGAAGATTTTATTGCATGGTGAATCTATTGGGGGGAATGCAGGATCAGTTACAATTGGTGATAAAAAATATTCTTGTGCCGCTGCGAATTGTTATATAAATCCAGAAAATGGAAAGATTGTTGTTTTTGGAAATTCTCAATCCATAGACCCCTTATTTAAAAGAAATAAAGTAGTAACTACTTTCAAGGTTGTTTTTACAGAAAAAGGTTTTGGTAGAATAGTTGATATTATTATCCAACGAGATATTAGCAGAAAGGCTTTAGAAAATATGCACAATTCGGTTACAATGTATAATGTTTCAAAAAATTGATAAATGAATACCAAAGAATTGGGTGATTTAGGAGAAAGGATAGCCTGTGAGTATCTTGTGAAAAAGGGGTTTAAAATAGTGGGGAAAAATTATAGGATAAGTTTTGGAGAAATTGATATCATTGCCAAAAAGCGCTGGAGATTATTTAAGAACGATAAAACTATTCATTTTATTGAAGTAAAAACTATTATTGGAAACAATAATAGTTTTTTTCCAGAAGAAAGAGTTGATTATAAAAAACAAAGAAAATTAAAGAATTTAGCCCAAATTTGGATGGAAAAAAATAATTTGTCTGAAAATTGTCCTTATCAAATTGATATTATTGGAATATCGGTAAATGAAATCACAAGAAACGCTAAGTTGCATTATTTCCCAAATGCAGTTGGAGAAATTTGACATTTAGTTTTATTTTGATAATATGAAACAATTAATAGATTAAGCTAATTATGTCCGTCTGAAAACGGGCATCTTTTTTTAAGTTTGTTTTGCAAACTCCGTGGAACCTCGCGGAAATTAACGCGGAAAAACGCTGAAGAAAGTTTCCGCAGAATTCCGCATAATATTCTGCGTCATTCTGCGAATTTTTACAGAGTAAAAATTATGGATTTAAAATCATTTCAAAGAGCATTATCACAAATTGCAGAAACTCGAGGCATATCTCCTGAAGTAATCATAGGTACGCTGGAAGCAGCTATCGCTACTGCATACAAAAAAGACTATGGTCAAAAGGGCCAAAAAATAAAAGCAAAATTTAATCCTGTTTCTGGTGATGTTAAATTTTGGCATTTAAAACTTGCGGTTGATGAATCAATGCTTTATACCGAAGAAGAAATAGAAGATTTAAAATCAAAAAAAATCGTACCTTTTGAAGATTTTGAATCCTTTGGTTCTCAAGGTGGAAGAATGGAAGAAGGTCAAGAAGTTCCTAAAAAAGTTGTTTTTAACCCCGAAAAACATATTATGTTTGAGGATGCTCTAAAAAAAGATCCAAAGATTAAACTTGGTGAAGAATTAGAAATTCCATTGGAGTCAAAACAGGATTATGGCAGAATTGCTGCTCAAACCGCAAAGCAGGTTATTTTACAAAAAATAAGAGAAGCCGAAAAAGAGTCAATTGCATTAGAGTATAAATCAAAAGAGGGTGAAATTATTTCTGGAATTGTGCAAAGAATAGAAGGTGGAAATGTGTTGGTTGATATTGGAAAAACTTTAGGAATTTTAAATAAGGAAGAGCAAACTCCAGGAGAATTTTATCGCCAAGGCCAAAGATTAAAATTTTATATTTTAAAAGTTGAAGAAACTCCAAAAGGTTCTGTGGTATTGCTTTCAAGAATTTATCCAAAATTAGTTTCAAGGCTTTTTGAATTAGAAGTGCCTGAAATTTCCTCTGAAATAGTGGTGATAAAATCAATTGCAAGAGAACCGGGTTATAGAACAAAAATCGCAGTTACTTCAACTGAAGAAAGAATTGACCCTATTGGATCTTGTGTAGGTCAAAGGGGCACAAGGATAATGGCGGTTATAAATGAATTAGGGGGTGAAAAAATTGATGTTATTTTGTGGCAAAAAGATCCTGAAAAATTTATTGCTAATGCCTTATCTCCGGCTAAAATCGCAAAAGTTGAAATTGATGATAAAAATATGGCAGTTGTTTTTGTGCCAGAAGACCAATTATCTTTAGCTATTGGTAAGGATGGCAGAAATGTAAGGCTGGCATCAAATTTAACCGGCTGGAAAATTGATATAAAAACTATGGAAAAAAGTAAAGAGCAAGAGGATGGAGAAGTTGAAGAAAAAAAAGAAAAAGATGAGGAAAGCCCTGCCTCCGCTGATGTTTTGGTGGATAAACCAAAAAAGAAAAGGGCAAAAAAAGTTAAAGAAGTAGAAGAAGCAAAAGAAGAATCCGTCACTGAAGAGAAAACAGAAATTAAAGACGAATCTTCTAAAGAAGAAAAGCCAGAAGAAAAACCAGCCGAAGAAAAACCGAAAGAATAATTTAATTTACTTTTAAATATGTTGGGAGAAAGAAATAAACACAATTTGGGATCATTAAGAGAGCCATTTAAGTTAAAAGAAGGTTCCGCTTCTTTTGAAACTAGGACAACTTTAAGAGAGTTTGAAGATAATCCAGATAAAATAGTAAGAGAAGAACCGATGATTAACGATTCCATTGATGAATCCATTATTTACTATTCAAATTTGAGAAAACTGTTTGAAGAAATGTGTAATAAGTACGGGATCAATATGCCAGATATTGATATGGTTATAGGCGAGAAAGGAAACGGTCAAAAATATGTTTTTATGGTTGTTGATAAAATAGAAGGTGAAAATTTAGTAAATTTACAAAGTTTACCAGAAAAAGAAAAAGAGAAGTTTGAAACTTTTTATTTAGGTCTTTTGCGATCAACCTTTGATGCATATAAAAGTAGGAAACCATTTTTTTCAGATTCTGTTGATCGAAATATTATGTATGGTCATAAATCTAAAGAGAAAGATGGCCAAGAGGATTTTTTTCTCATTGATGTTGGCGGTGATGGATTTATACGTGAGAAAGGTGAATATATTGTTTATGATCATGAATTCTTTGCACATGTTTTTTGCACGGAATTAGATTTGCATGATTTCGAGATAAAGTTTGGTGAGAATGTTGTTCTTGGTAAGATTAGGTCTAAATTAGATGAAATTTATAGATATCTTGTAATTAATAAAAGACCAGAACTTAAAGATTTCTTCTTTAAAAGTCAAAGCGGGAACATGCAAATTTTTTTAAATAAATTAACTAAATCATTTAATTTTTAATTTGAATTTTTTAATCATTTTTTCAAATTGATTTCAAATTTCAAATTTCAAATTTCAAATTATTTCATGGCACTCATAACCTATTTTCCAGTTGTTGTTTCGTTATTTACCATTGCGTTTGTGTTTTTTTTAATTGCGAAAATTAATAAAGCACCTGTTGCAAAAGGCAAGGCATTAGCAATTACCGAAGCCATTAAAGAAGGCGCTATTTCTTATTTAAAAAGGCAATATAAAACCGTTAGCATGGTTGCTGCGGTATTATTTTTTATTTTA
>Ga0075909_107_pt1 | contig 28527 bp, 22 predicted proteins | sample RifGroA2_FD_68328 | JGI IMG/M metagenome (GOLD analysis project Ga0075909, IMG submission 68328) | Parcubacteria bacterium GW2011_GWA2_33_14
TGGAGGTGCCTCGCAGGATATATTATCAAGCAAGTTTACTATAGAAGATGTAAGATTTTTAGTGAATGGAGATAAAACATTGCACGGAGCTTCGCAAAATGATGCATCCCAGCCACGAATTACTTTTTTAATAAAAGTTTTGGTCCAGGGCGAAGGAGATTTTCAAGAAAAAATCATTCAAACTACTATTTCACAGATAAATTTAAATACACAATAACGAAAATCCAAAATACAAAACTCTAAATCCTAAACAAATCCAAAATCTAAAATTCAAAACCTGTTTTCAAATTAAAAATTAAAGAATTAAAAATTGATTAAAAATTGCAGATTAAAAATTAAAAATTCACAGAGGGGAGTATCGCTTATAATTACATTTTTAATAATGACAATAATGCTTGCCATTGTTTTAAGCATAAGCGTTATTTTATATAGCGAAGTTAAAATTATAAGCAATATCGGAAATTCGGTATCGGCATTTTATTCTGCCCAAACAGGAGCTGAAGAAGTGTTATATTTTGATAGAAAAGTAATTCCCAATGGAGGCAATAGGGGTATATGTAGCATATGCGCCACATGTGATTCTGGTGATTGTATGAGTTGTAGTGCCAGCACTTCAATTTTGGAAGGAGGTGGCACTGGTTGTGATGCCCAAAATTGTACCAATTGCCAGATTAAATATAATTCCAGTTTTAACGACAGGACTTATTTTATAAATGTAATCGTAACTCCCGACAATGAACCTGGGGTATATATTTTTAATATTAAATCCAAGGGAGGTTATAAAAATAGTTTTAGGTCGCTTGAATTGAATTCTGTTAGCGAGTAAAATAGTCGCAGTTGTAAAAGATATGCAAAATAATAAAAATTTGGGAGCCAAAGACAGGATTGATAAACTAAAAAAAGTTATTAATCATCATCGTTATGTTTATCATGTATTAGATAGGCAAGAAATATCGGATGCCGCTTTAGACTCTTTAAAAAAAGAGCTTTTTGATTTAGAGCAGGAATTTCCACAATTTATAACCCCCGATTCTCCCACACAAAGAATAGGCGGAAAACCGTTGCCTGAATTTAAAAAAGTAACGCACGCAGAAAGAATGCTTTCTTTAAATGATGCTTTTTCAAAAGAAGATATGCAATCTTGGCAAGAAAGAATTTTTAAATTATTAACTCCCCAAGAAAAATCAGGCGTAAATTTTTATTGTGAATTAAAAATAGACGGCTTAGCTATAGAACTTAAATATGAAAATGGAGTATTGCAAGAAGTACGAGGTGAAGTTTTTATTTCAAAAAAAGAATTTGAGGCGATTAATAAATTGCAATCTAAAAACAATCTGCCTTTATATGCAAATCCTAGAAATATTGCTGCGGGATCCGTAAGGCAGTTGGATCCAAAAATTACCGCAGTGCGCAAACTAGATTCTTTTGCATATGATATTATTTTAGGAATTGAAAACCACACCCACCAAGAGCGCCATGAGTTATTAAAAAAATTTGGATTTAAAACTAATGCGTCCAATCAATACTGTAAATCTTTAGAAGAAGTATTGCGGTTTTATGAAAGAGTGAAAAATATCCGAAACAAATTGACTTATGAAATTGATGGCATTGTGGTTATTATTAATAACAATGCTATTTTTGAAAAGTTGGGAGTAGTGGGAAAGGCTCCGCGTGGAGCTATTGCGTTTAAGTTTGCTCAAAGCCAAGCAATTACTGTAATAGAAGATATCAAAATACAAGTGGGTAGAACCGGAGCCATGACTCCGGTTGCCGTACTAAAATCGGTTCAAATTTCTGGCATTACCATTACGCGCGCAACGCTTCACAATGAAGATGAAATACGGCGGCTTGGCGTAAAAATTGGCGATACGGTAATTGTGGGTCGGGCGGGAGATGTAATTCCTGATATTATAAAAGTATTACCCCAGTTACGCACAGGAAAAGAAAAAGAATTTATAATGCCAAGAGCTTGCCCAAGTTGTAAAACCAAATTGCAAAAGTCAGATACTGAAGCCCTATGGCGATGCCCAAATCCAAGATGTTTTGCAAGGCAAAGAAGATCTTTTTATCATTTTGTTTCGCGCGCTTCTTTTAATATAGAAGGCTTGGGGCCCAAAATTATAGATAGGTTATTAAGTGAAGGTTTAGTCCAAGATCCTAGCGATTTATTTTCACTGAAAGAAGGAGATATTAAACAACTAGAAAGGTTTGGTGAAAAATCAGCGGAAAATTTAATAAAATCAATTGAAGAAAAAAAGGAAATATCGCTAGCAAGATTTATGTATTCATTGGGTATTAGGAATATTGGAGCTGAAACTACCATTGATTTAGCCCGACATTTTAGGTCTTTAGAAAATATAAAAAATGCAAAGCTCCAAGATTTTGATGAAATTGTTAATATTGGGCCAATTGTGGCAAAATCGGTACATGAGTGGTTTAGCCAAAAAGATAATTTGAAATTTTTAGATAAATTAAAAAAAGCAGGAATAAAAATTAAAAATCCTCCTAAAAAAGCAAAGGGCAAATTATCAGGAAAAACATTCGTTTTTACAGGAACCTTGGGCTCTATTGAGAGGGAACTAGCTAAAGAAAAAGTTAGAGAACTTGGGGGAAATATTTCAGAATCGGTTTCTTTTAAAACAAGTTTTGTGGTAGTTGGTTTAGAGCCGGGAAGCAAAGTCAGTAAGGCAAAAAAGTTAGGCGTAAAAATACTTGATGAAAAAGAATTTTTAAAAATAATTAAGTGATGTGCTGTCCCAAATAAGTGAATGTATTAATGAAATGAAATTATCAGTAACGGATAAGTTTTTATGGGATATATATACTATTCTTGAAAAAACAGATGATGTTGTAAATTTTATATTAAACCCGCATCCTGGAAAGTGGGGCTCTTTGTTAGCAGTAGAAAATCCTATTTTTGAAAAATACCGGCACGATAAAAATAGAGAAAAATTTAAAAAACTACTATATTACGCAAAAACAAGCGGTTATATTAGGGTTAAAAATCTGGAGGGCAAAAAGGCTATTATGCTTACCAGAGAAGGAATAAATAAGGTATTAAAAGCGCGGTTTTTAATGGAGGGAAAACAAAAAAGAAAAGATGGCAAGTGGACTATGTTAATTTTTGATGTGCCGGAAAAATATAGAAAATCAAGAAATTTGTTAAGAGGCATTTTACATAATTTGGGTTATAAATTATTCCAACAAAGCGTTTGGATAACTCCTTATGATGTTTCAGAAAAAACAGAAAAATTATTACAGATGTATAATTTAGATGAGTTCGTTAAAATATTTTTAATTGAAGAAATTTAAAAAGTACCACAAATCTGACGGCCGTCAGATTTGTGGTACTAATTTGATTGTTTGGATTACTTGGATTAGTGGGATTTTGGATTTTTGATGTATGATTTTTAAATTTATAAAAAATGAATTTTATTAGCCATATAAAAAAACTTGATTGGATACTCATAGGTTCGGCTGTGTTAATCTGTGCTTTTGGATTAGCAGGAATTTATAGCACCTCGCTAGCAAGCGGGAGTTTTTTGAATTTTGAAAAACAAATTGTTTTTTTTATTTTAGGTTTTGGTATTATGATAGCGATAAGTTTTTTTGATTACAGGATTTTAAGGAATAATTCTTATTTAATTTTAATTCTTTATGCATTATGCCTTATTTTATTATTGGGGCTTTATTTTTTTGCCCCAATCACAAGAGGTACAAGAGGGTGGTATCGTTTAGGTTTTTTAACTCTTGATCCTAATGAGCCAATCAAAATTATTTTGATTATTTTGTTGGCAAAATATTTTTCAGCAAGGCATGTTGAAATGTATAAATTTTCACATATTATTCTTTCTGGGTTATATGTGTTTTTACCGGCTTTGTTAATTTTTTTAAAACCGGATTTGGGTGGAGTAATGGTTTTAGTATTAATGTGGCTGGGAATTTTAATGATTTCGGGAATTAAAATGAAGCACTTTTTAGTTCTTTTATTATGTTTTGTGCTGGTAACAGGCTTTTCTTGGCATTTTTTACTAAAAGATTATCAAAAAGCAAGAATTATTGCCTTTGCGTTTCCCTATGATGTATTGGGAGGCTCATGGAGCCAAACTCAAACAAAAATTGCGATTGGATCCGGCCAAATTTTTGGTGAGGGTCTTGGACAGGGCTCACAGGTGCAATACGGATTTTTACCAGAGCCTCATACCGATTTTATTTTTTCGGTAATAGCAGAAGAGTGGGGGGTTTTGGGAATTTCCATTTTTTTTATGATATATATTATTTTAATTTGGCGAATTTTAAAAATAGCAATTGAAGCCCAGTCAAATTTTCCACGGCTTTTTGCAATTGGATTTGTGATTGTATTAATAACCCAGTTTACTATTAATATAGGAATGAATCTTTCAATGTTTCCTGTAGTGGGTATTTACCTTCCCTTTGTAAGTTATGGCGGTTCTGGTTTGGTGGGAAACTTTATTTCGCTTGGAATTTTGCAGAGCATAAGAATTAGAAGATAATATATTTTTTTGAACCTTTATTATATCTTTTATAATAAGTTTTGATTTGCATATATTTGAAGAATCTTTCGCGTGGTGTTGACAATTTTTTGAAAAGGAATATAATGAATTTATATAAAAAAGAAGTGGCCATTTTACTCCAATAAAATAAAAATCCTTATACGGTTCAACCGGTTATATACCCTTGGGCTAATTTCGTTTGGCGAAATTACTGAACCGGGTAAATTTTTGAATGCAAACCGATCTTTTGTTTTTATAAAAACGAATTTAAGAATACCCTATTTTACCCAAGGGTATTTTGTGTTTTTACAATTAGAAAACAGAATTTGGAAAACAGAAAACAGAATTTTCACTTAATTCTCGTATTCTACTTTCTAGTTTCTATTTTCTAATTTCTCACAAATGGCTGAGATACTACAAAAAGTAAAAAATTTCTCAAAGTCTAAAATTTCTTTTCCCACACCCCATCTTTTGCAAATGCAAAGAGAAACTTGGGAGGATTTTGTAGGGGTCAGATTAAAAGAACTTTTTTCTGAAATTTCTCCAATTTTAGACTACACGGGCAAAGAGTTTGAACTCTGGTTTTTAGATTATAAATTAGGCAAGCCTAATTACAAAAATGGCTTAGAAGCAAAAAGAAACAATGATTCTTTAGAAATTTCTTTAAGGGTTAAGATAAGGCTTGTTAACTTAAAAACAAAAGAAGTAAAAGAGCAGGAAGTTTTTCTTACTGATTTCCCCTTAATGACAGAAAGGGGTACTTTTGTGGTAAATGGAGTAGAGAGGGTAGTGGTATCACAACTTATCCGCTCTCCTGGAGCATTTTTTACCATGAGGTCCTTGAAGGGCAAAAAGTTTTTTGGAGCAAAAATTATTCCTAATAGAGGCGCATGGTTAGAATTTGAAACTGAAGAGTCTGGTTTTATAGGGGTTAAAATAAATCGTAAAAGAAAAGTTCCTGCCACTACTTTGCTTTTGGCTTTAGGATTAGATACTATAGAAAAAATTGAAAAAGAATTTGGAGATATTGATACTGGTGAAATAAAGTATATTAAAGAAACCATAAAAAGAGATACCTGCAAAGATCAAAAAGAAGCATTGGTAGAAATTTATAGAAGGCTAAGGCCGGGTGATTTGGTTACTCCAGACACTGCCCAAGATTTGATTTTTAATATGTTTTTTAATTTTGACAGATATGATTTATCAAAAGTAGGAAGATGGAAAACTTGGCAGAGGCTTCCAGATTTAGCAAAGAATAAAAAAGATTTTCTTGTTACTAATAAAATTAAAGACAAGGATATTGGTAAAGAAGAAAGAATTTTAAAAATAGAAGATCTTGTTGAGGTAGTAAAAGAAATTATCAGATTAAACAATAATCCAAATGCCAAAGCCGATCAAGTTGACCACTTGGGTAACAGGAGAGTTAGAACACTTGCTGAACTTTTGCAAAATAGACTTAGGGTAGGATTAATGAGAATGGAAAGGATTATTAAAGATAAAATGTCTACACTAGATCCATCTACTATCACCTCAATCCAACTTATAAATCCAAGGCCCTTAATGGCAGTGGTTAAAGAATTTTTCACCTCGTCTCAATTTTCACAGTTTATGGATAATGAAAATCCTTTGGCCGAACTTGAACATAAACGAAGGCTTACTACCACAGGCCCCGGAGGACTTACAAGAGAGAGGGCAGGATTTGAAGTGAGGGATGTGCAGCCTTCTCATTATGGTAGGATTTGTCCTATTGAAACTCCAGAAGGCCCTAATGTGGGACTTGTGGGTCACTTGGCTTCTTTTGCAAAAGTTAATCCTTACGGGTTTATTGAAGCTCCATATTTTAAAGTTAAAAATGGAAGAATAACTGACGAAGTTCATTATCTTTCAGCGCAAGAAGAAGAGCGCTATATTATTGTTCCGGCTTCAGTTCCTTTAGATAAAAACATGAAAATTCTTCCTGAAGTGTTACCTGATAAAGTGGAAGCAAGAGTAAATGGAGAACCGGCAGAAGTTGAAATTTCTAAAGTTGATTATTCTGATGTTTCTTCAAAACAATTTATCTCTGCGGCTACATCATTAATTCCTTTCTTGCAAAATGACGATGCTTCAAGGGCATTGATGGGTTCAAACATGCAAAGGCAAGCAGTTCCTTTAGTAAGGCCAGAGGCGCCTTTAGTTGGTACTGGAGTTGAAAGAACCATTGCGGTAGATTCTGGACAAGTTATTTTAGCTAAAGCTGATGGGGTCATTTTAGAAGTTGATGCATCCCGTATTAAGGTGTTGTATCACATTGATGGGAAAAAAGTGGAGGAAGAGCATGAGCTTCAAACATTTGTAAAAACCAACCAATATTCTTGTTTTCATCAAAGACCTATAGTAGAAAAAGGAGAAAAAGTGAAAAAGGGAGATGTGTTAGCTGATGGAGCTGCGATTGATCAGGGCAGGCTTGCCTTGGGTAGAAATATTCTTGTGTGCTTTTTACCTTTGCGTGCAGGAGGATTTGAAGATTCAATTACTATTTCAGAAAAATTGGTTAAGGAATTTGAATTTACTTCTATTCATATAGAAGATTTTACTTGCGATGTGAGAGAAACGAAATTGGGTCCTGAGGTTACTACTTCTGATATTCCTAATGTGGGAGAAGAAAGATTAAAAGATTTAGATGAAGAAGGTGTTGTAAGAATTGGAGCACAAGTAGGCCCTAATGATATTTTAGTAGGAAAAATTTCTCCAAAAGGAGAAGCTGAATTGACTCCGGAAGAAAGATTATTAAGGGCTATTTTCGGAGAAAAAGCAAAAGATGTGAAAGATACTTCTTTAAGAATGGAACATGGAAAAAGAGGAAAAGTCACTAATGTTAAAATTTTCTCACGCGATTTAGGACATAAATTGGAGCCAGGAGTTATCAAGAAAATCCAGGTTGAAATATCTGAAACAAGGCACATTAAAGTGGGAGATAAGTTGGTGGGAAGGCACGGAAACAAGGGAGTTGTCTCTAAGATATTGTCAGAATCAGAAATGCCATTTTTGGCTGATGGAACTCCAATTGATTTAGTATTGTCTCCGCTTTCAGTTCCTTCAAGAATGAATATTGGGCAAATTTTAGAAACCCATCTTGGTTGGGCAGCTAAAAAATTAAATTATTTTGCAGTCACTCCTTCATTAATAGGAGCCGACAAAGAAGATATTAAAAGAGAACTAAGAGAAGCTGGTTTACCAGAATCAGGACAAGAAACACTTTATGATGGAAAAACCGGTCTTCCATTTCCAAGAAAAATTACCGTTGGATATATGTATATTATGAAATTAATCCATATGGTTGATGATAAGGTTCATGCGCGATCAATTGGTCCATATTCTTTAATTACCCAACAGCCATTAGGAGGAAAGGCGCAATTTGGGGGACAAAGATTTGGAGAAATGGAAGTATGGGCATTACAAGGATATGGTTCTGCCTACACCTTGCAGGAAATGCTTACTATTAAATCAGACGATGTAATTGGAAGAGCTACCACCTATGAGTCAATATTAAAAGGAGAGCCTATTCGAAATCCGAATATTCCCGCTTCATTTAATTTGCTTGTAGCAGAATTAAAATCTCTTGGCATGGCGGTTGAAGTGAAGGAAAAAATAAGAGAAATAAAACCGGAGAGAAAATAAATTTGAAATTTGAAATTTGTAATTTGAAATCAATTTGAAGTATTTAAATGATTAAATATTAAAACATTAATGGATTATAATAAAAAATCAATCTGGAAATGGATTTTACTCTACTTGGTAATTGGTGCTATTGCCTACGGTTTGATTTACTACTTCTTTTTCTACAAAAACGGATATAGTCCACAAAACTATCAAAGTAATTCTCAAACCCAAACGCAAAATAATGATTCAGAAATCGCTAGTTGGAAAACATATAAAAATAATGAATACGGATTTGAAATCAAGATACCTGACAGTTGGTTGATAAAAGATAATCTAGAAAATAAGGTCTTTTTTACTACAAATGAGCTGGAAAATAAAGCACAAAAAAACTATGAAAATTGCCAAAAGGGCATCTATGAATTATGTAATACAGAATTCATAGGTAATGTATTAGAGTTTAAATATAATGAAAACTATACTTGGCCCAGCCAACTCTCGAAAGTAACTTTAAACCAGATTGAATGGACTAAAGATATTATTGGTGCCATAAGTTATAGCACTAAACAAAAAGATGTCGTCTATAGTTTTACTATCCCAGATCCTTTTGACGATAAAACAGAAAGTTTATTAATACAAATACTTTCTACTTTTAAATTCACTCCGAAATAAATCTCGCGGATTTAAACGGGGCAAGCAAAATAAAGTTTTCAAATTTAATTATTTAAATATTTCAAATTGAATTCAAATTTCAAATTGAAAATTTCAAATTAACGCCTATGCGAGTTATAGACCTAGAATCAATAAGAGTTAAAATAGCTTCGCCTGAAGAGATTTTAACTTGGTCTCATGGTGAAATAACAAAACCTGAAACCATAAATTATAGAACTCAAAAACCTGAAAAGGATGGTCTTTTTGATGAGAAAATTTTTGGCCCTGAAAAAGATTATGAATGCGCCTGCGGTAAATATAAAAGAATACGATATAAAGGAGTTGTTTGTGATAGGTGCGGAGTGGAGGTTACCAAGTCTCAAGTAAGAAGAGAAAGAATGGGGCATATTAAATTAGCCACTCCGGTTTCACATATTTGGTATTTAAGGGGGGTACCATCAAGAATGGGATTGGTATTAAATAAGTCTAGTCAGCAATTAGAAAAGGTTATTTATTTTTCTTCATATATTATTACTAAAATTAACAATGAAGCAAGACAAACGGTTTTGGATGCAGTGGAGCAGGAATTTAAAATAAAAGTTAAAAAAGAAACTACAGAAGCTAAAAAACAAGAATTAAAACAACTGAAAGAAAAAGTTAAAGAAGAAATATTAGAAATAAAAACTTTAAGAATTTTATCTGAAGTTGCTTACCACGATTTATCTTTAAAATACGGTGAAATATTTGAAGCTGGTACAGGAGCTGAAGTGATAAGAAACTTATTTTCTAAAATTGACTTAAAAATAACTACCGACGAATTAGTAAAAGAAAGTATTGAAGCGCCATTAATTTTAAAGAAAAAGATATTAAGAAGGTTAAAACTTTTTCAAGGAATGTTAAAAGCCAAGGTAAGACCTGAATGGATGTTTATGGATGTATTGCCAGTATTACCTCCAGATTTAAGGCCTATGGTTCAGTTAGATGGGGGAAGATATGCTTCTTCTGATCTTAATGATTTATATAGAAGGGTAATTAACAGAAATAATAGATTAAAATACCTTCTTGAAATTTCGGCGCCTTCAGTAATTGTAAGGAATGAAAAAAGAATGTTGCAAGAAGCGGTTGATGCGTTAATCGATAACGATATGCGTAAGGGTGTTACTACTACCGCCACTACCGGAGGCAAAAGATTATTAAAATCTCTTGCAGCAATATTGGCTGGAAAACAGGGAAGATTCAGACAAAATCTTTTAGGTAAGCGAGTTGATTATTCTGGAAGATCAGTAATTACAGTAGGGCCTGAATTGAAGTTTTCCCAGTGCGGATTGCCAAAAAAATTGGCGTTGGAAATATTTAAGCCTTTTGTAATTAAAAGAATTTTAGATAAGGAATTAGCATATAATATAAGAGGAGCAACTAGGTTGATTGATGAAAAGGTTCCTGAAGTATGGGCAATTTTGGAAGAAATTGTAAAAGATAAATTAGTGTTGCTTAACAGAGCTCCAACCTTGCATAGGTTAGGAATCCAAGCATTTCACCCAGTTTTAACCGAAGGAGAAACAATAAAATTACATCCGCTTGCTTGCGAGGCTTTTAATGCAGATTTTGATGGAGACCAAATGGCGGTATATTTACCACTCTCTCAAGAAGCTCAAAAAGAAGCCAGGGAAATTATGCTTTCCTCATTAAATCTTTTGAGGCCAGCCACTGGTTTGCCGGTTATTGGTCCATTCCGAGATATTGTGCTTGGATGTTATCTTATGACAAAATTAAAAGAGCCCTTCGACATAGCTCAGGGTAAACCAAAAGAAGTAAAGTATTATTCAAGTGAGTCGGAAGTTATTACTGCTCACGAATATGGATTCTTAGGTTTAAATGAAAAAATAAAAGTCCCAAATCCAAAATCAGAAGCTCATGAAATAATTGAAACTTGTGTTGGCAGGCTTATTTTAAATTCAAATTTACCGAAAACTTATCCATATGTAAGTAAGCTTATAGATAATAAGTCATTAAAAGCTTTAATCAGGGATGTTATTGAAAAATACCCAGGACAAGAATCTATAGATGTGTTAGATAACATTAAAAGAATGGGTTTTGAGTATTGTACTTTATCTGGAATAAGCTGGGGTATGGATGATTTGATAGTTCCAAAAGAAAAAGGAAAACTTATTGACGAAGCAGAAAAAGAAGTTGAAAAAATTGAAGCGCATTATGAAAAAGGGCTTTTGAGCCATGATGAAAAAACTTCTCAGAAAATTTTGATTTGGCAAGGCGTTAAAACAAAACTTGAAGCATTATTAAAAACAACTTTACCTGAAGACGGTACGGTGTTGTCTATTATTAATTCTGGAGCTAAGGGAACTTGGGCTCAGCCAGTGCAGATGGCAGGAATGAAGGGGCTTGTAAATAATCCTTCGGGAGACATTATTGAGTTGCCTATTAAATCATCTTTTTCAGAAGGATTTAATGTATTGGAATATTTTATTTCTACTCATGGAGCCAGAAAAGGAACCGCTGATACTGCGTTAAGAACTGCTTCGGCGGGATACTTAACAAGGCGACTTGTTGATGTTGCCCACGATATGATTGTTTCAGAAGAAGATTGTAAAGATAAGAAAGGTATTGTGGTTTTGAAAAAAGAAGCCGAAGATATAGAACAAAACTTCACCTTTAAATTAGTTGGAAGATTTTGTTTAGAAGACATTGTTTCAAAAATTAAGCCCAATGCGGTTATTGTAAAAAAGGGAGAGTTGATTAATTGGCAGCAAGCGGGCGAAATTATTAAAGAAGAAATAGATAAAGTAATAGTTAGGTCTCCTTTAAGTTGCAAAAGCATCAGGGGGGTTTGCCAAAATTGTTATGGTTGGGACTTAGGCAGGAATAGATTGGTAAAAATCGGAGAGGCGGTTGGAGTTGTTGCAGCTCAATCAATTGGTGAACCAGGAACTCAGCTTACTTTAAGAACTCATCACTTAGGAGGTATCGTTGGCGCAGGAGATATTACCCAGGGTTTGCCAAGAATTGAAGAAATTTTTGAATCAAGAGCTCCAAAAGGTGAAGCAGTGATGTCTTTAACTGAAGGAAAAGTTATAAAAATTGATGAAGAAAAAAGAGTTATTACTATTCAACCTTCAAAAGAAGCCTCAGATAAAAAAGAGAAAAAATCATCTATTAAAGAAAGTGGCGCTAATAAAAAACCACTTCCAATGGATTATAAAATACCTAATAGGGTTGCCATTCTTGTGGCTTCGGGAGATGAAGTAAAAGAGAATCAACCTTTGTGTGCTGGTAACCTAGATTTAAAGAAGCTTTATAAATCAGGAGGCCTAGAAGAAACTCAAAGATATATTTTAAAGGAAGTGCAAAGAATTTATTCTTCCCAGGGAGTTGATATTCATGATAAGCATATTGAAATTATTATACAGAAAATGTTTTCAAGAATTAGGATTAAAGAAGGAGGAGATTCAGATTGGGTAAAAGGTGAAATTATAGAGTGGTCTGTGTTCTACGAAGAAGTTGAGAAATTGAAAAAATTAAATAAAGAATCTCCAATAGGAGTACAAATATTATTGGGAATATCAGAAGTAGCTTTAGCATCAGAATCTTTCTTGTCAGCTGCTTCATTCCAACAAACATCAAGAGTGTTAATTAAAGCATCGCTTGAAGGTAAAGAAGATAAATTGGTTGGCCTTAAAGAGAATGTAATTATTGGAAAACTTATTCCGGTTGGCACTGGGTTTAAACCAAAATAATTAGTAATTTTGCAAATATACATAAAAACCGTACTTACATTGTACGGTTTTTATGTATAGACCTTTTTATGGAAATAAGACCCTTGAATGAAGAAGTGAAAATGATATAATTACCTTATAATTTATACCTTGAGTTACGAAATGCTTTCGAGGTATTTTTTTCAAATTTTAGGTTGAAAATTTGATAGAATTTTTAGGCTTACGCAAAGCGTCCGCCTAAAAATTATAGCGAATTTTCGGATGGAATTTGGATAAAAGACCCCGAAACTTGCTTTTTAAAATGCATTTCGTAACTCAAGGTTATAAGGTAATTGCGGTTAAATAAATGTTTCAGAAAAACAAAAAATTTAAAAATAAAGACAGAGATAAAGATAGAGACAGAGAAAAAGATAATAAAAAAAAAGAGTATCTTTTGACTTTAAAAACAAAAAAATTGATCAAAGCAATTTTAATGTTTCTTGTGGCAACTATTGTTACACTTTCTTTTTTAGATAAATCAGGAATTGCTGGTCAGTGGATTGTAACAATTTTTAAATTTTTATTGGGAGATTCTAAAATTACTATTGCAACGATTATTTTAGCATTGTTTGGTTCGGGTTTTGTATTTTTAAAATCAAATAAAAAAGTAAAAATTTTAGTTATTGTTCTCGCTATTGCGGTTACTATTATTGGTGTTTCTGGTATTGCAAGCAATCAAAACTTAAACGAAGAAAAAATAGGATTAATTGGGTTTACCGCAAAAATTTTAGTTAGTTTTTTTGGACTTTTAGTTGCCAATATTATTTTTTCTGCAGTGGTGCTTATAGGATTATTTATATTTTTACAATTTGTTTGGCAAGAACTTTTCAAAGCAAAAGAAGAGAAAAAACCTGCTATTGTGCTACCAACAAAAAGTACCGATTCTCCAAATTTTAAAATAAGAGGAGTGGAAGAAGATAAATCTAGTATGCAAAAATTAGCGCCAAAAATATCTTTATTCCAAAAAGATGAAAAATCAAAAGAAAAGGTGCCGGTAGTAGCGTCAAAAGCTATTAAAAGTAATTATTCTCTTCCTCCTGTTGATTTGCTTTCAAAAAATGAAACTGCCCCAACTTCGGGCAACATCAAAGAAAATTCTTTAATTATTAAAAAAACATTAGAAAATTTTGGCATACCCGTAGAGATGGCAGAAGTAAATGTGGGCCCTACGGTTACTCAATATGCTTTCAAGCCCGCAGAAGGGGTTAAGCTTTCTAAAATTACCACACTATCAAATAATTTAGCACTAGCTTTGGCGGCTCACCCTATTAGAATTGAAGCTCCTATTCCTGGAAAATCATTGGTTGGGATTGAGGTGCCAAATAAGGTAAGAGCTACGGTGGTATTAAGAAATTTAATTACCGATGCAAATTACCAAAATTCAGAATCTCCTTTATTGGTTGCTTTAGGAAAAGATGTTTCTGGTGCCCCAATCTATACTGCATTAGAAGAAATGCCCCACATTTTAGTGGCAGGAGCTACGGGTACCGGAAAAACGATATTTTTAAATTCTTTGATTTTAAGTTTATTATATAAAAGCACTCCAGATAATTTAAGAATGATCATGGTTGATCCAAAAAGAGTGGAGTTTCAAAATTATAATGATATTCCGCATTTGTTGTGTCCCGTGATTTATGATGCTACAAAAACAATGAATGCATTACAGTGGCTGGCAAAAGAAATGGAAAGAAGGTTTGAAGTTTTTTCTGAAATTCCAACTAGAAATATAAAAACATATAACACTAATAAATCTGTGATAGCTTCTGGTTCACAGTTGCCCTATATTGTATTGGTCATAGATGAATTAGCTGATTTAATGGCTGCTAAAGGCAGAGAATTGGAAGCGGGTATTGTAAGATTAGCTCAAATGGCTAGAGCCACAGGCATACACCTTGTATTGGCTACCCAGAGGCCTTCCGTAGAAGTTATTACAGGATTAATTAAAGCTAATATTACTTCTAGGATTACTTTTCAGGTGGCTTCACAAATTGATTCAAGAACCGTGCTAGATACTGCCGGCGCTGAAAAACTTATTGGTGCGGGAGATATGTTATTTTTGTCATCTAAGAGTTCTAAGATAACCAGAATCCAGGGGCCTTATATTTCCGAAAATGAAGTGAAGAAAGTTACTGATTGGGTTTCAGAGCAAGGTAAAAAAGTTCAAGAACCGCAGTCTGTGTTAATTGAGAGTTTAAAAAATACTTTGGAACAATCACAACAGGGAGAGGAAAAAGGGGGAGATGTATTTTTTGGCGATGATGATCCATTATTTGAGGATGTAAAAAGAATAGTGTTAGAAACCAAAAAGGCTTCTGCTTCTTTTTTACAAAGACGCTTGAGAATAGGTTACTCAAGGGCAGCAAGGCTTATTGATATGTTAGAAGATAAAGGTATTGTGGGGCCTGCTGATGGGGCAAAACCAAGAGAAATTTATGGAGATAAACCAGAATCGCAATTGGCAGACATCACAGGGGGCGGGCTTGATGAATCAGAAGAAGTGCCAAAAGAACCTGGATGGGAAAAGGTATAGCCACTTTTTACTAAAGTAAAAAGTGGAATTTCTAATTTTCAATTTCTAATTTATTAATTTTAAAAAATATGCAAGAATTAGAACCAAGTAAGAAAGGCGCAGGGGATTATGCTGATAATCCAGAAGGGCTTAAAGCCGTTTCCGGTGATTATTTAGAGGACTTAACTTTTCTTATCACAAATAAAGACACTCACTATACTAAGGAAGATGAAGATTTTATGTTTGAAAACGGAATAAAACCCAGGCCCTTAAGGAATGAAGGTGTTTCAAGTTATTTTTCTAACTTAATGAATGGTAAAGTTGTGTTAGATCTTGGTTGTGGGGAAAAAGCTTATGGATATAAAATTTCAGATTTTGCGAAAGCAAAAGAGTATATGGGGGTTGAAAAGTATTTCGCTAAATCAGCTTTTCAAAGAGCATCTTCTGAGCTTTATGCAGGTAAGATTCCTTTTGAGATTATTCAAGAAGATATGGTTGATTATGTGCGGGGTGAACATAAAGCAGATGTTGTAATATTGGTTGGCATTGACACACTTATTATTCCACTAGATCAATGGGAATACTTATTAAAACGAATATATGAGAATCTTTCTGATGATGGCAGTCTAATAATGGGTGGTGGCGTTGGTCAGCCAAAAAAAATTGTAGAAAAGTATTTTAAAAAGGAAGGCACTTTAGATGGTATTTTAGATACTATAAAAGATGCAAAATACATGCAAATTCCTTCGGTTTGGAAAAAGAAATAAATAGCAAATAATAAATAAAATTATATGAAAAAAGATAAAAAAGAACTAGAAACAAAACAGCATAAAGCTTTAGATTCCGCTATTAGTCAAATAAAGGAGCGGTTTGGCGAGGGGGCGATTATGAAGCTTTCAGATGCCAATAAAGTTAATGTGGATGCGATTCCTACGGGTTCTATTGCCATGGACCAGGCGCTTGGAGTTGGAGGAATGCCTCGTGGCAGAATCATTGAAATTTATGGGGCAGAATCTTCCGGTAAAACTACTTTATGTTTGCATATTGTAGCTGAAGCGCAAAAAAAAGGAGGCGTATGTGCTTATATTGATGCTGAACACGCAATGGACCCAGATTATGCTAAACGGCTTGGAGTAAATACGGATGAACTTTTAATTTCACAGCCTGATTCAGGAGAAAATGCGCTTCAGATTGTTGAAACATTGGTAAATACAAAAAATGTTGATGTGATTGTGGTTGATTCTGTTGCAGCATTAACTCCTCAACGAGAAATTGAAGGAGAAATTGGGGACCAGCATATGGGACTTCAAGCGCGCATGATGTCACAGGCTTGTAGAAAATTATCAGCCATTGCAGCAAAATCAAATACGATGATTATTTTTATCAATCAAACCAGAATGAAAATTGGAATGGTATTTGGAAATCCAGAAGAGATGAGATCATTGGAAATAGAGTAAAAGCAAAAGTGGTAAAAAATAAAGTTGCAGCCCCGTTTCGGGTTGCTGAATTTGATATATATTATAACGAGGGTATTTCCAAGGCAGGAGATGCATTGCGTGCTGGTTTAGCAAATGGGATGATAAAACAATCAGGAAATACTTTTACCCTTGATGGGGAGAAAATAGGCGTGGGCACTGAAACTGCAAAATTATTTTTAAAAGAACGCCCTGAAGCAATAGAAAAAATAAAACAAAAAGTAGCAGAAAATATTTAAAACTTTTTCTTAAAAATAATAATAAAAAACAGCCCCGATGGGCTGTTTTTGATACTTTAATTTTGAGTTTTTAAATTTGAATTTTTAATTTATTTTGGCGTATAGGGTATCATTGCCATTTGGCGTGCTCTTTTAATAGCAGTTGCTATTTTTCTTTGATGATGACTGCATAAACCTGTTTTTTTTCTTGGTTTTATTTTATAAAAGCCAGAGATAAAACGCGACAGTAATTCTGTGTTTTTATAATCTACATCGTTGATATTTTTTTGACAAAAATGACAAAACATTATTTCTTGAAACTTAAAGCATGAAACATGAAGCATTTTTACGACGAATCGTTTTTATGTTTCAGGTTTTATGTTTCAGGTTTTATGATTAAAATGGTATATCTTTAACATCTATCTCGTCTGATTTCTCATCTCCTCTTGGTTCTTCACTGCTAAAATTTACTGGGGCGTTTTCCTCGATAATCGGTATGTCTTCAGTTTTCGTTGGGCTTGATTCTGGCGTTGAATATGGTTTATTATATTGTCCTGAATTTGTGGTTCCTTCTGTTCTTCTTGGGCCTAATTGCAGACTATCGGCAACTATTTCTGTTCTATATTGTTTTACTCCTGCGGAATTTTGCCAATTTCTCGTTTTTATTCTTCCTTCAATTAGCACTAAAGAACCTTTAGTTAAATATCTTGAGCTAATATCAGCTAATTTTCCAAAACAAACAATATTATGAAATTCAACATCCTGTTTTTTCTGTCCTGATTGGTCTGTATAAAATCTATTAGTAGCTATCCCAAAAGAGGTAACCTGTTGGCCAGATGGCAATGCTCTTACTTCGGGATCGCGGGTTACATTTCCTAGTATAAATACTTTATTGAGGTTCATTTTTGGGTATTTAGTATTCAGTATTATGTATTTAGTATACGACGAGTTTTTCGTTTTATACCTAATACTTCATACCTTATACTTAATACTTTATTCACTAAGTATTTCGTCTAATTTTTTATCAAGGTCAATATTATCTACTTTTTCCGCTTTCTTGTTACTCTGAATACTTGTAAATCCTTGCTTATTTTCCAAAGCACCTAAAGGCTTTCTTATTCTCCTTGGCTTCATTTCTTTTACGGGTTTTTTCACCACAATAAAGTGCCTTAATATTCTTACTTCTTTTGCCAAGTATTCTTTTATGTCTTTTATCTTATCTTCAGATATTTGAAATTCAACCACTGTAATATATCCTGAGCGTTGTTTTTTAATAGCATAAGCAAGCGTTTGGGCAACAGCCTTTTGGGACTTTAGCACAACTCCTTCCTTGCTTTTAATAAAAGCTTCTGATTCTTTTGTTAAAGAATCAGCTTCTTCTAAAGTGATTGATGAGGAAATAATGTAGGTGAGCTCGTATGTTTTCACCCCGTTAGAAGTTATGGGCAAAAAATAATTTTGGTAAAATTATTTTTTGCTTCTAACTTTATTACTATTAATTACTTACATTTTTACCCCGGGAAGTTTGTATTATTTTTTCCAAACTTCTAACAGGGTTCATGCGGTAATAATAGCAAATAGCTATGGAAAAATCAAGGATTTTAATATATTATCCATAGTATATGATAAATTCATCAATTTTTAAGTCTTACGATGTGAGGGGAATTTATCCTTCAGAACTCAATGAAGAGGCTAGTTTTGCTGTGGGTAGAGCTTTTGTAAAACATACCGGTGTTAAAAAAGTAGTAGTTGGTTATGATGCCCGTTTATCATCGCCTGCGTTATTTGGAGCCTTAACAGAAGGACTTTTAGCTGGGGGAGCGCAAGTAACTAGTATTGGGCAAACTCCTACTGAGGGGCTTTATTTTGCAGTAGCAAGCTACGATTTTGATGGAGGCATTATGATTACCGCTAGCCATAATCCAAAGGAATATAACGGATTTAAAATGATAAAAAGAAAAGCCAATGATATTATTTGGATACGAGGTAAAGATTTATTAGAAGTGGTTGAAGACGGCGGTTTTTCTTCGGGATCCAGTCAAATTAAAAAACTTGATATCTGGCCTGATTATGTAAAACATATTTTTTCTTTTTCTGGTGAAGTAAAACCATTGAAAGTAGTAGTGGATGCATCAAACGGAGTTATGGGAAGTGTTATGAATATGATTAGCGAGAAGTTACCCTGCAATATTATCCCATTAAATTTTGAGCCAGACGGGAATTTTCCAAACCACTCACCAAACCCCCTAGAGCAAGGCGCATCAAAACAAATTGCAGATGTTATAAAAAGCCAAAAGGCTGATTTGGGATTTATGTTTGACGGCGATGCAGATAGAATATTTTTAATAGACGAGCTTGGTCAAATGGTTTCTGCTGATATTGCGCTTTTACTTTTGGCAAAATATTTTTTACAAAAAAATCCAGGGAAAGGAATTGCTTATAATTTAATTTGCTCAAGGTCAGTGCCGGAATTTGTGAAAAAATGGGGTGGCATGCCAATTCGCACTCAGGTTGGTTTTGTTAATGTGCGTGAAGGATTAATAAAAAATAACGGAATTATGGGCGGAGAATTATCAGCGCACTATTGTTTTGCCGATTATTTTTATTGCGATTCTGGAATGATCGCATTTTTAACTTTGCTTTCAATTATTTCAAAAGAGGGTAAACCTGTTTCAGAAATGGTAAAAGAGTTATCTATTTATGCTCCGCCTATCCAAGTTAGTTTTCAAATAGAAGACAAAAATGCAGTCTTGCAAAAAGTGAAAGAAAAATATACTGATGGCAAACAAGATTATTTAGACGGTGTGACAGTTGAATATAATAATTGGTGGTTTAATGTAAGACCATCAAATACCGAACCATTATTGAAGTTAACCATTGAAGCAGATACAATGGACATATTAAAATTGAGAGAGCGAGAATTAAGAGAAATTATTAAAGAATACAGTTATGAATGAAAGAGGGGTCAGGTTTGGGGTTTTTGAAAATAAATTTGAAAATAATATTTTTACCCTTGAAGGTAAAGAAAATAAGTTGCCAGGTGATTTGGTCAACGCTTTTGCTAGTATTTATGGTTATTTTTTTGATTTTTATCAAGAAGGAACAATTACAGGAGAAGTAATGAAAGATATGTTAAAAAATGCAAAAAAGTTTGAAGAATATTTTACGGAAAAATTAGAAAATCACAATATATTTAGAAAGAAAAATGGGTGGGTTTTATGTGACAAAAAAGATAGTATGGAGGTAGAGATAAAAAAAATAGGGCGTAATTTAATAGAAGAATTTGATGGAAAGATTGATGAATTAATAAAGTGCGGCGATGACGAAAAGTTAGACATAGGAAAGATTGAATTAATTTTAAAAGGATTACAAAATTTATTTTAATAATAGGGTAAAATAATATGAAATCGGAAATACCACCAAGTGAAAATGAAGAAAATAAAAAACCAAAAAGCCCAATTTTGCAAGAATTTTTAGATGAAATTTATGAGATAGAAACATCTGAACCCAAAGATCTGCCAAAAATAATGCCAGAAGAAACAAAAAAAGAATTCAAACAAAGGGTGGTCAGAGAGAAAATTAGAAAAGAAATAAAAATACAAAAGAAAAAAATTAAGCAAGAATTTGAAGAAAAAATCGAAGAAACAAAAGGTGATTTTAGAAAAATAATTTTAGGCATTTTAAGTGATTTTAAAGATAACGATCAAATAACACAAGATAAAAAAGATGAAGCATTTAAAATTAGTAGAAATGCTAAGATGCAAATGGATAAAGTTATTAATAATATAAGGATTATGTGTGATAATAAAATAAAATCTAAGATAGAAGAAATTAAAAAACGTTATAAAGAGGAATATGGGATAGAAATTTAGTAGTGGGTAATTTTTTCAGTCAGGGAACATAATTGATATGGGGTTTTCGGTAGAGTAAAATTATAATATGAAAAAGTTATTAGGGAAAAATTAGGAGTTGAATTGTAATTTTAAATTAATTACCTTTTTAATTTTTGCACTAGATTTTATTTAGTTCATTAATGTAAAAAGGAAAAAACTATGCCAGATTCAAGGGAAGGTATTAGTAGCAAAGCAGAAAAAAGTAAAGATGGTTTAATAGATTCATTAATAAGCGCTGCCAATCAAGCTAGTCCAAGGGTTCAAGAGAAGATTATAAAAGAAATAATTCCTCGCCTTAATCAATGCAATGGTGATGCTCATACTAGAGAAGAATTCGGGTCTATTATAGTGGGTATCCCTATCAGTGGTCGTAAAGATTTCAGTAATTATGAAGATTACGGTTCAATGGTTAAAGAAAAATTTCCGGACTTAAAAGAAAGGATAGAAAAAAAGAGAAATAAAGAATATCCGGGTTGGGAAAAAGAGGAACTGAAAGAATATAACGATCTTTTAGATAATGTCTACCAAACTGTTTATCTCTCAGAAAATTAGAAGTCGCGGTTATTTAATCAAAAAATAACAGCCCTCAAAAGGCTGTTATTTTAATTTCTTTTTCTGCTCACTACTACTAACTACAAACTAGCCAGTGAGGCCCATTTTATCTTTTACTTCTTTCATGGTTTCTTGGGCTATGGTTTGGGCTCTTGATTGACCCTTTTTTAAAATTTCTTGCACATATACTTCTCTTGTTAAAAGTTCTTTTTGTTTTCTGCGGAATGGCTCAAGGTAGTTAATTATTATTTCTGCCAAAGATTTTTTAAATTCCGCATAACTTTTTCCTTTAAAATCTTCTTCAATTTTTTTAATCGGTTTGTTGTTTAATAAACTATAAATAGTAAGAAGGTTAGAAATGCCGGGCTTTTTGGTAATATTATAAATAATATCCTTGCCTGAATCGGTTTGCGCAGACGATACTTTCTTTTGGATATCTTCGGGGCTGTCAAAAAGAAAAATACAGCTTTTTGGCTCATCGGATTTGGACATTTTCCTTTTAGGATCTTGCAGGCTCATTATCTTTGAACCTTCTTTAAGTATCAATGATGCCGGTTCTTTAAAGGTTTGTCCAAATTTTTGATTAAACTTTTTGGCTAAACTTCTCATTAATTCTATGTGTTGCTCTTGGTCTTTGCCAACGGGCACTCCTTCTCCTTTGTAAATTAACACATCAGCAGCTTGTAATACTGGGTAATCTAAAAGTCCGGCATTTATATTTTCTTTGAATTTTTTTGATTTATCTTTGTATTGGGTCATTCTTTGCAATTCACCAATAGGGCAAATAGTGTTAAAAAGCCAACATAGTTCGGTGTGTTCTTTTACTTGAGATTGTACAAAAATAATTGCTTTTTCTGGATTTAAACCAGCAGCAATATATGCAACTACAGTTTCTTTAATTGAATTTTGTATTTTCTTAGGGTCATAGGGCACCGTTAATGCGTGCAAATCAGCAATAAAAAATACGCATTCATTTTTTTCTTGGAGAGGGATCCATTGTTTTATTGCTCCAAGGTAATTTCCAATATGAAGTTGGCTTGTTGGCTGAATGCCAGATACGATTCGCATTGTTGAGTATTCAGTATTTTGTATTTAGTATTTCGTATACACGATACTTAATACTATATACTTAATACTTTAAAATTTTACACTTCAATAACTACTGGTAAGATCATTGGCCTTCTTTCTGTTTTGGCAAATAAGAAGTCTCCCACCTTATTTCTTATTTCATCTTTTACATAAGACCAGTTTACTGCGGTTCCATGTCCAGTAGTTTTTTCTACAATTTCCACCACTTTTTTACGGGTTTGTGAAAGCAAGTCTTTTGATTCTCTTAAGTAGACAAATCCTCTAGAAATAATGTCAGGTGAGCCTTTTACTTTTCCTGTTTGTCTATCTATGATTGCAACAATTACAAACATTCCATCTTCTGCTAGCATTTGGCGGTCTCGTAACACTATTTCCCCAACATCTCCAACACCAAGTCCATCAACAAACACATAGTTTGAAGGAGCTTTCTCTTTTAGTACTTCTCCTTTTTGATTAGTAAATTTTATAATAGAGCCGTTATCAGGCACAAACACCTTGTCTTTTCTTATACCCATTCCATAAGCTATTCTAGCGCATTCTTTCAACATAAAGTGGTTTCCATACACCGGAATAAAATAATCAGGCTTTACTTCGCTTAGCATTTGTTTTATTCCGTCTATATTAGTGTGTCCCGAAGCATGCACATTCATAATGTCATTATGATATACATTATCGGATAAGCGGTAAATATTATCTTTTACTCTTTGTACAGTTCTTTCGTTTCCCGGAATTACTGAAGAAGAAAATATGATAGTATCTTCTTTTTTTATAGTAATATACTTATGATTTCCCGCAATAATTCTTGGCAGAGCCGCCATTTCTTCTCCTTGTGCCCCGGTGCAAATAATCACTATTTTATTGTCGGGGTAATCATGGGCTTTATCTACGGGAATAATAACTCCTTTTGGAGTTTTTATGTAGCCCAATTTTGTGGCAAGTTCAATATTTAATTTCATTGAAAAACCGTCTAGCGCTACTTTTTTGCCAGTATGAGAAGCAAAATCTAATATTTGTTTTATTCTTTCTATTTGGCTAGAAAATGTGGCAATAATAGTTCTGCCTGGAGCTTGGCCTATTAATTTATTAATATTACCCAACATTTCTTGTTCGGTTACAGGCGTTTTAGAATTTATTGCTCCCAATGCTTCCAACATTAAAATGGTAGGCCTTTTTAAATTGGCCAGGTGATTGTAGTGTATTACATCTCTGCCAATAGGGTCTTTTTCTATAGTCCAATCGCCAGGGTGCACTATGGTGGCCACTGGAGTTTCTAAAATTACTCCAACTGCATCCATGATTGCATGGTCAATTTGAAAAAATGAAAGTTTGAAAATTCCCAAGTCAATTTTATCTTGCAATGTTTTTATATAAGTTGTTTTCAGTTTTTTTGAACTGCCCTTGTCAAAATCTTCCAGTCTGTGTTTTATCATTTCTAGCGTAAGGGGCCTTGCGATAACTTGCGGGTTGTTTAATTTTTTAAGTAAAATTGGAGCTGCCCCAATATGATCTAAATGTCCATGCGAAAAAATAACTGCTTTTATATTTTTTTCTTTTCCCTTTAAATATTCTATATTAGGGATTACATAATCTATCCCAGGCATGTCTTCTTCGGGAAATTGCAAACCCATATCCAGCACCACAATATCTTGACCATATTCAAAAACAGTCATGTTTCTGCCAACTTCTTCGCATCCTCCAAGAGGAATTATTCTTAATGCATTTTCTCCCCGCCAAAATGGAGTCTTAGAAATATTTTTTGAATTTTGTGTTGGTGTAAAATGCTTGATTTGTTTACCTTGAGTAGAACCGAGGGAAGTTATCCCGAAGCTCTTTTTTATTTGTTTTAACATAGTATTTACTTTACATTACAAAATACCTTGAAAGCGTTTTGTAATTTGAGATATTTATTTTTGAATTTATTATTATCGGTGTGCCAAGGGAGGGACTTGAACCCTCAAGCCTTGCGGCATACGGCTCTGAACCGTACATGTTTGCCAATTTCATCACCTCGGCATTGGCGTGGGGTGAATCTACCAGTTCTTTGTCTTCTGGCAGACTATTCATTGGAAATTATTTAGCTTTTAAAAAATCCAAGTTTTCTGGAACTGATTTTAGCGGTTCTACAAATCGTAATTCAGGAACTTGTTTATAATGTTCATTTTTTACCCAAACAGCTTTTCCTGAGTCTGGTTGGATAATATAGTAATAGCAAGCTCCTTGATTTTTTTCAAACGGCTCAAAATTACCCTTATCATTTTCTGCTACCCAATTAGCAGTTTTTAGTAAAGCATCAGAAGGGTTTATAGTAACATGCCCGTATCCTGCGGGAATAACAATTACATCATCCTTTTTTGCATGCACTACAAATACATCTTCAATTTTATTTTCATCTCCCTTTTGGGCAAAATAAAATCCTTCTCCCTCTATAACAATATATACTTCACCATAAAAACCTGCATGAATATGCCCCTTAGTTTTTACAAATTCTTCTCCAAACATTTGTGGTGGAATTATAGTTATGTCGTAGCGCAAGCCATTTTCTATCTTAACTTTCCGATACATTTTATACAGTTCAAAGTTTGGAGCAGTTTTAAACCATTCCTTATTATACACCACGCGTTCCATTTCTTTTAAGTGGCGTGTATCTGGTGTTAATTTTTGAAGGTTTATATCTTCCATAATGTTCATTTCCATACTCTTTTTGTTTTAATGTACCAGCTTGTGATATTGATAAATCTCTTTGCTGGATCAATTATTTTCATGCTCTGGGTGGAGCCGAAGGGCTCTGTATCTATTCCTTTTATCTTTTCCGATACCCAATATATATAATCAGGATTGTATAAAAATAGGGCAGGAGCATCATTCATTACAATATTTTGAAGCTTCTCGTATTTTTGGGTTTTTATATTTTCATCAAGTGTTTCACGCGCATCTTTTAATAATTGATCTACTTCTTTGTTTTCATAAGACGAAAGATTTAGTCCTGGATCTAATTTTTGGGATGAGTGCCAAAATGGATAAAGATCGGGTTGGCCTCCTAGTGATTCTCCATAAAGTAGAGCATCATAATTTCTGTTTTTTATTACTTGTTTAATATCTATAATAGAAAGGGCATTGATATCAACTGATATTCCGATATTTCCCCAATATTCTTTAAGTATATTTGCTAATTGTACTAATTGCGGCTGATTGATAGTGGTCAAGGTAAATTTTAAAAGTTGGGAATTTTGGGAAGAAGATATGCAAAGTTCGTTTAATTTTTTGCGAGTTGATTGTCCGGTTTCTCCGGTTGGTGCTAGGTCCGGCAAGTATTTTTTTTGAAATTCCGTTACCGCATTTTCAGTTATTTTTGAATAGGTTCCATCTACTTCATCTATCAATATGTTTTTGAAATTTTCATCTAATTTTGCGAGGCACACCTGAAGTTGTGTTACCTCTGTTCCCTTTGAACCCGCCCTAAGATAGCCTATAAATTGAAACGCAGGTTTTTTTACGGTAGTTTTTTCTTTTTGTCCCTGATTGTTGTTTTTAAATCCAGATTTATCTAAAAGTTCTTCGGCTGTTTGTATTTCGAAATTATAACTACTTGTTGGTTTTTGGTAATTGAAAAATTCAGGAATAATAGGTGAGTCAACCGCTGAAAGATTATTTTTTGTTTCAGAGCTTATTTTTTCTATTAGTTCATTTTTATTTACTGAGTATGCTAGGGCCTTTCTTATGTTGCTATCTGCAAAAATAGATGATTTTTGATTATTAAAAAACACGGCAAAATATCTTGGCAAAGAAAACCTATAAACAGAAAAATTTTCATCTAATTGAGGGAAAATTTTTCTAAACCAACCTTGGAGTATTTTTTTTTCTGCTTCTGATTGGTTATTTTCTAGTGATGCTAGAGTAAATCCGTTAATGGATCCCGATTTGGCCGCTTTTATTAAGTCTTCTTTTTCTTCAAAAAACTGGAAAGACAGATTAGAAATAAATGAGGGGTTATTATAATATTTACGATTTGATTTTAAATGTATCGTTTTTATAAATCCTGTGTTTGTTTGATTAAGGTTTAAAAATTCAAATGGGCCAGAGCCAATGGGTTGTAAATTATAAAATGAGAGGGTAAAGTTTTCTGGAGAAACATTTTCCCAAATATGTTTAGGGATTATTTTAAAAGTTGCATTTTCAAGGAAAGAATTGTAGGGCGCTTTTATGGTTAAGGTAAATGATTTATCAGAAATTTTTTCTGCATTGACGGCTATCCAATTTGCTCTTAGCGGGCTTTTATAATCTGAATTTTGGATTGTTTTTATGGTAAATATCACATCGTCAGAAGTAAGTAATTTACCATCATGCCAAAAAATATTATCTTTTAAACTGAACTCATATATTTTTCCATCAGGAGAAATGGTGTAAGAATCCACCAAGTCATTTATTATTTTACCATTGGCATCATAGGTCATCAGGCCTGAAAAAATCAAATCAATGAGGGTCCTATCAACATCATTAGTTTCACCATAGATTGGATTTATGAATCTGGGTTGGCCTACTACGCCTTCTATATATTTTCCGCCTAAAGATGGAACAGTTTTTGTATTATTAATATAAAAACTTGCTATTAAAAAAGCGAAAGAACTAATAGCTAATAAAAAGAATATAAGAAATATGCTTTTTTCTTTTTTTGTAAGTACTTTAAAAATTTGTTTCCACTGAGAAAAGCTTGGAAATTTTTTCATTATTTTAGACTATTGATTATTAGAGAAATGGCTACAATAACACATTCAATATGCTTAAAACAATAAAGATCCCTGCTACAACTACCGTAGCGTAAAATAAATTCTTCTGCATTCCTCTTCTTGAAGAGTAAAACTCTCCTCCGCCCCCAAAAGCTGAACCTAGCGCAGTACCTCTTTGCTGCAGTGCGACTAGCACAACTAAAATTATTGAAACTACAATTTGTCCGTAAAATAAATAGGTATTCACCCCGTTAGAAGTATGGGCAAAAAAATAATTTTTACCAAAATTATTTTTTTGCTTGCTCTTTTTAATTTATATTATTACTATTTTAACCTTTCAAAATTTAACACCCCATTCAAACTTCTAACGGGGTTCATATTAGTTATTATTTTTATTTGCTAAATGAGATAGTATGATATTTATTACAAAAATTATCAAAGTTGTCCACAATAACGGATATAATAAGGGGGTGTTTAATTCTTCAAAAAATATATCAATTAGCCAAATTAAGCCCATATTAATTGCAAAACCAAAAAGTCCAAGGGTAATAATTCTTAATGGAAGGGTGATTACATCTAAGATGGGTTTTACAAAAAAGTTTAATAATCCTAAAATAACTCCCAAAAGTAGATAAACTTGCCACAAATTTGATAAATAAGTTTAGTCATCTTACTTTTTAATTATAGCAAGTTTTTTATTAAATATCAAGACTTTCATTCTACGCTTTACTTAGTTTCGCAGGCAAGGAAACTACGGAACGGGCACGATGAGCAGCATCGCGAAAACTAGAACCATCCCAAATCACATATATCCTGCGAGAAAAAAAATTACCGCTCACACGCGGAACATTGCCATCAACATCCCTCGAACCCGAGCATTTTGTATATGTGTGCCCCGAATCCAAATGGCGTTGGGTTTCATTGGGCCGTTGTGAATTTTCTTCGTGAAACTTTAAATTGTGAACCAAGCATTCACGCAGAGTCTCGGTTTTAATTTCATTATCCCGTAACCAGTTTGCAGAACGGTCGGCGTTTTGGGGATCAGCTTCTTGGGTGTCTCTGGTCCAAACAGCATAACTGCCTTGTGTTTGTGGGTTGCGTTCTTCTTGTTCTGGGTCAATTAATTCGTCAAGACTTCTTTCTTTGTGGATAGGTCTAGTTCACGCTTAAAGTGCTTTGCGTAAAGTAGCATTTGATCCCTGATGACTTCTATGGAGGACTCGAGCTCGTGGTCACCGCCCAAAACAAGGCCGAGAGCCCAGCAACCTTTGTGGTGGGGACAAGTATTGTTTCTTAGGTGGGATAGGATATTTGAATCGGTACAACCCTGTTCTTCCAGAGCGTCGGCGAGAATGGGGAGGGCTTCAAATTGGCTTTTTTCATAAATTGATTCTGCAAGAGGTAATACTTGGCCTCTCCTCCATTCGTCTTCCATGACGAGGGGGTTGTAAGGGAGAGGTTCTTTTTCTTGTGGTAAGGTTTCGGACATGGGG
>Ga0075909_104_pt1 | contig 27907 bp, 26 predicted proteins | sample RifGroA2_FD_68328 | JGI IMG/M metagenome (GOLD analysis project Ga0075909, IMG submission 68328) | Parcubacteria bacterium GW2011_GWA2_33_14
ACGAATCTTTTAAAAATGAAAAATAAAATAAAGAAAATTTTAATTACAGGTTCTAGTGGCACCATTGGCACACGGCTTTTCGAAGAGCTTTTGGCTTTAAGCTATGATGTAATTGGTTTTGACAAAAATCACAACAAGTGGAACAGTAATTTAGATAAATTAACTATAATCGGAGATTTACTAAAAAAAGAAGATACAAAAAAAATTCCGGCAGATATTGATATAATTGTTCATTTTGCGGCCAACGCACGGGTATATGATTTGGTACTGGAGCCGGATTTGGCTTTAGAAAATATCGTTACCACATATAATGTTTTAGATTTTACCAGAAGGAATGGTATAAAAAGAGTTATTTTTTCTTCAAGCAGGGAGGTATATGGCAACAAAAAAGAAATAATTTCTAAAGAAACAGATGTTAATATTCAATTGTGTGAAAGTCCTTATGCGGCAAGCAAAGTTTCAGATGAAGCATTAGTATATTCTTTTTCAAAATGCTATGGCATAGATTATATCGTTTGCAGGTTTTCTAATGTGTATGGCATGTATGATGAAAGCGAGAGATTTATTCCACTTATGATTAGAAAGTTAAAAAAAAATGGAGATGTGGAAATTTTTGGAAAAGAAAAGATATTAGATTTTACCTATATTGATGATTGTGTAGGAGGGGTTATTGGGTGCATAGAAAAATTTGATAATGTAAAAAATAATGTTTTTAATATTGCCTCCGGAAAAGGAACAAAGCTTATTGATGTGGCCAAGATTATTAAAAAGAATGTAAATAGTAAAAGCCGAATTCTGATAGGAAATAATCGACCAGGAGAAGTTGTGGGGTACATTGCTAATATATCGAAGGCTAAAAAATTATTGGAATATATGCCAAAAACTTCAATACATGAGGGAGTAAAAAAATCAATCAACTGGTATAGAAACAATGTTTAGTTCAATTAAAAGATTTTTTATTAATAATCCCTCAGAGTCTTTGTTTAAAAAAACTGCTAAAGGCAGTTTTTGGTTATTGGTTTTTAGGATATTTGACCAATCCTTTGGGCTTATTGGGACAATAATATTGGCAAGGTTATTAGCGCCTTCGGACTTCGGTCTTTTTGGCATAACACTTTTGGCAGCTTCCTTTTTAGATACTTTTTCTCAAACCGGTTTCCAGCCGGCGCTAGTTCATAAAAAGGGAGATATAAGGCCGTACCTTGACACCAGCTTTATTGTACAGGTCATAAGGGGATTTTTAATTGCATTAATAATATTTGTGTCTGCTCCATACATAGCAATATTTTTTAAGGTAGAAGCAGCGGTGCCAATTTTAAGAATTATGGGTTTTGCAATTTTTATACAAGGACTGGAAAATATTGCTACGATTTACCTGCAAAAAGAGTTGGAATTTAAAAAATATTTTATTTACCAGATAAGCGGGACATTTGCAAAGTTTTTTATTTCTGTTATTTTGGCTCTTATTTTCCGCAATGTATGGGCCCTGGTTATAGGATTTTTAGCCGGAACTATTTTAAGGTGCCTTGTTTCTTATGTGGTATATTTTTATAAACCTCGCTTAATTTTTGATTTTGCAAAAGCAAAAGAACTTTTTGGTTATGGTAAGTGGATTTTCGGCTCAAATATTATTAGTTTCTTTGTGACCCAAATTGATAGTTTTTTTGTCCAAAAATTAATTGGAGTAGCTGGGCTTGGCTTTTACCAGATATCCTACAAAATACCAAGCATTTTGAACATGGAAATATTAACTGCCGCTGCGTTTCCGGCATATTCTAAAATTCAAGACGATATATCAAAATTAAGGGGCGCATACTTAAAGATTACAAAAATTTCTTTTATTATTTTGGCGCCGATGGCTGGAGGAATTTTTGTCATAGCTGCTGATTTTATAACATTATTTTTAGGAGAAAAATGGCTGCCGTCACTTTGGCCAATGAGAATAATTTCTTTATCTGTTTCGATGTGGATGGTGGCTGTAGTTTCAAATTATATGTTCTTGGCAATAGGAAGGCCAAATGTAACAACAAGATGGACATCGATAAAGCTTTTAATATTGATTATTTTTCTGTATCCATTTATTATAAAATACAACATTACGGGGGCTTCAATAGTAGTTTTAGTAAGCTCTTTGGTTGCAACTTTCGGACTGGCTTTTGAAGCTATTAGAACTATAAAATGCAGCTTGGTCCAATTTATAAACAATGTTATTTTTTCTTTTATAAACGCCTTAATTATGGCTGTTTCTGTTTATTTCTTAAAAGGATATTTTCCATACGGAATTTTGGGTTTTTTAGCGACTGTTTTAGCCGGAATTTTAATTTATTTTTTCTTGACGCTACTTTCTGACAAAATTTTCAATGATAAGGCGTTCCAGCTCGTAAAAGAAACTGTGGGGTTGCTCAAATAACATTAGATCAAACTATTAAAGTAATACATCATATGAACCATGTTCTAAAAAACATTGCTAGATATTTTAAAAATATTGTTTTAAAATTGGCAGAATATCCATTCAGAAATAAAAACAAAGAACGCGCCCGCGAAAATTTACAAAAACTAATCAAAGATAAAAGCATTATTAAGCTTCACATAGGTTGCGGTGCGCGGACTCTTGCAGGATGGATAAATATAGATCTGCATTATCATCCATATGAGAATTATTTAAAATCTTTTGGAGAAAAATATTATTCAAAAGAAATTCGCGGCACAAGATTTGATTTTTATCCAATGGATGTAACAAAGGAAAAAATGCCATTTGGTGATAATTCAATTGATGTAATTTTTCACGAAGATTTCATGGAACATATAGAGCAAAGAGATCAAGTATCTTTTCTTGCAGAAACATTGAGGGTTTTAAAAAGGGGAGGAGTCCACAGGATTAATACCCCGAATCTTTTATCTTCAATGAGAGATCATTCAGACTTTTCCAAGGGATTTGAAGGAGTTTATTTTGGAGAATGGAATAATCATCTCCATAAGAATGTATTAACGCCCAACACCCTTCAAGAGCTAGCATTGATGGTCGGCTATTCAAAAGTAATATTTAATAATAGGGATGAAAGTATTTCAAAATTAATACCTAAAGAATTCAGGCCTGGTCCTGATAGGCCAGCCGACGGTAATATTTTTGCAGATTTAATAAAATAAGAAGATGAAACTTTTAATCATTTACCATGGCGGGTTAATGTCCTGCGCTAAATCTATTTTCCGAGAATATGCAGCCCATGGTGTTGATTTAACAGTTATTGTACCGTCTAAAATTGCGGCTGGCCCAATGTATTCTTCATCGGGTTATTCTTCCTATAGTATAAATGATAAAGAAAAAGCATATCTTTTTTTACCAGTCAAACTGCGAAAGCCGGACAGCTATGGAGAAGGATTTAAATTTTTTCAATTGTTTTTTGCAATTAAAAAAATAAAACCGGATTTGATACATGTCTTTGATGAATACTCCAGCTTTTATCTGTTTCAAACAATGTTATGCAGGTACTTGCTGTTTGGCAAAAAAATTCCGGTAATATCTTACACTTTTCAGAATATTCCATTTAAGACTCCACCTTTTTTATTTAAAATGTCTTTAAGATTTTTTAAACGCATTGCCTATAAGATTTTATATTTTTTTATATTTTTTTACAATAAAAAAGCGCTAAATGGTGTAACCACATCTAATTTTGAAGCAATTTTAAACATTAAAAATAGTGGGTTTTTGGGTCCGCAAAAGAGAATTTTTTGGGGAATTGATTTTAATATCTTTTTTCAAAAAGACAAAAATTTATGCAGGGAAAAGCTGAATATTCCAAAGAATATAACACTCGTTGGTTATTTCGGTAAATTAGTCCAAGAAAAAGGAGTGGCAGATTTAGTTATTGCCGCAAGTAAAATCAATGATTGTCATCTAATGTTTGTTGGCGAGGGAGATTTTAAAGAAGAATTGGTTAAATTAGTTGAATTCCTGGGCATACAAGAAAGGGTTTATTTTTACAGTAGCGTAAATAACCGAGAATTAGTAGATTATTATAACTGTCTTGATGTGTTTGTTTTGGCATCGAAAACCACCGCTGATTGGAAGGAGCAGTACGGCAGGGTTTTGGTTGAGGCAATGGCTTGTCACATTCCGGTTGTCGGCTCTTCGTCAGGGGCAATACCTGAAGTCTTGGGCGGTTATCCTAAAAGTTTAATTTTTAAAGAGGGTGATGTAGAAGATTTGGTAGAAAAAATAAAAACAGCAAAAGACTTGCAATTCCCAGAAAACTTTAATATAAAAGAGTTTTTAGAAAAATTTAGCGTTGAGAATTTTGTTTTAAAACACATGAATTTTTACAAAAATATAATCCGATAGAAATTAATCAGGCCAGGTTGCGGCTGTGTTTTTAATTAGTAAATCTCTTACAAAATCGGCAATTATGCCATTTAAATGAATTTCATCTGCCGCATATTCTTTTAATAAAAACCCGTTTTTATCAGAAACTTTTGGATATATGTTTATATATGGATACTTGTTGTTTTCGCAGAATTTTTTCAATCTATCGTTGAATTCCCCGTATATATAGCTTCGCATTTTGTCTGTTCCGCAAAAAAGGGATTTATCAAGATGTTTTATTTCTCTGGCGGCCGGTATTCCATATACACATAATTTAATGCCCATCTGTCTTATTTCTTTTAATACATAGCCGTAATTGAAAATAGTTTGGTCGATAAGTTTTGGAACGGTTAATTTTTTTTGTTGTTTTTCGTATTGATGGCTTATATGAATTCTGCAGTCTATTTCTCCAAAAGATAGCATGACAATATCTCTTTTGGTGTTGAGTTTTCTTAAAACCTGGAATAATTTTTCATTTGATTTTGTGGAACTGTCTTTTTTGTTGAGGTTGTGCATGGTTGCGGCACCCAAAAAGCGCACGATGAACTGTTTTTTGTTGTAAAAAACAGTGGAGTGACTATCTCCTATCACATGAATTAGCGGTATGTTGTATATCCTGGAATGAATATAATTATAAACATCAAAAGTTTTATTGGATATTTTGCCTAAAAAAATTAAAATTGGTCGGGGTAGTTTACGGGCTAATTTTTTTATTTGAGCAATTAACATATTTTTTCTAGTTTGTTATTAGAAGTTTATCATTAGGTAAAGTAAAAATCAAACCTTATAATTATAAATGCGCGGGGGATTTTTGATTTGGCGCGTTGATTTCGTGGTCATGCTGTGCCATAATGAAAAACATAAAAATAGATATTATGGCTATGGAACCGAAAGCTCAAAAATTTATTCCCGTTGCTAGTCCCGCCTTAATCGGCAACGAAAAAAAATATGTTTTGGATTGCTTAAAAACCAATTGGATTTCTTCAATTGGTAAATATGTCACTCTCTTTGAAAGAGCATTTTCAAAATATATTGGGGTAAAGCATGCTCTAACATGCAGTAACGGAACCGTGGCCTTGCACCTTGCATTATTGGCGCTTGGTATTAAAAATGGGGACGAGGTATTGTGTCCCACGCTGACCTATATAGCTACCGCCAACAGTATTTTGTATGTGGGAGCCAAGCCAGTTTTTTTAGATTGCCAGAAGGATACTTGGAATATAGACCCTGCTAAAATTGAAGAAAAAATTACTAAAAAAACTAAAGCAATAATAATCGTCCATCTTTATGGTCATTCTTGCGATATGGAGGATATCCTTAAAATAGCCAAAAAGCATAACTTGTATGTTATAGAAGACAGCGCAGAGGCGCTTGGCTCAAAGTACCTGCTTGCCGGTAGGCAAGGTAAGGGAAAAATGTGCGGCTCCTTTGGCGATATTGCGACATTCAGTTTTTTTGGCAATAAAGTTATAACTTCGGGAGAGGGAGGAATGGTAGTCACCAATAATGACGAATTGGCTAAAAAGGTGGCATTATTAAAAAATCAAGGCATGGATACCAACAAAAGATATTGGCATCCAGTTTTAGGGTATAATTACCGGCTGACCAATGTCCAATCGGCTATCGGGCTTGCCCAACTTGAAAATATTGGAAAGTTTATTTTGAAACGGCGCCGGATTGCAAAAATGTATAGCCGTTATCTTAAAAACATAGAAGGAATCACTCTTTCTTTAGAGAAAGATTATACATTTCATTCTTATTGGATGTATTGCATTCTTATAGAAAAAGAATACGGGGTGGACCGAGACCGATTAATGAGTCTTTTGGAAAAACAAGGCATTCAAACGCGTCCGTTTTTTTACCCGATTCATACTATGCCAGCTTATCAAGCTTTGCATCATTATGGGTTGGATGTTTCGGAAGAAATCTCAAGAAAGGGAATCAGCTTGCCAACATTTTACGACCTTAGCGAGGATCAGGTAAAATATATAGCCCACCAGTTAGTAAGATTAAAAAAAGATATTATTAAAGATAAGCAAGGCGCAGAATATATTGTTAAAAGCGTGGACTCTGGTGACGAAAAAAAATTGGTATCTTTTTTTGAAGTTATAAAAAAACACAACTTAAATAATTTTTTTCATCCACATTCCTTTGATAAAAAAACAGCAAAAAAAATTGTTGATATTTCAGAATCCGGCAAAAGGGATTTGTATTACTTAGTTTTAGATAACAAGGAAAATATAGCGGGGTATTTTATGTTAAGAGGTTTTGATGAAGGCTATTTTGTGCCTTCATTTGCAATTGTGGTACATCCAGATTATATGAATAGGGGGATAGGCAAACAGATAACAATAATGGCAATAAAAATATGTGAGAGGCTAAGGGTTGGGAAAATGATGATTAAAGTATATGAGGATAATATAGTAGCCCAAAAAATATATCGTTCTTTGCATTTTACATTTTCTAAATCTGATAAAAAAAATGAATTAGTGGGGCGTTTAAACATAAGATGAAAGTAGGAATATTCGTTTATTTCATACCTATCGGAAAATCAGGAGGCGTACAGCGGTACTCAGAGCAATTGATTTCTGCCCTTGGAAAGTATTCAAACATTGAGGTTGTCGTATTTTGCGCTCCTCAAAATAAAGAGATTTTTTTGCCGTATGCCGCCGATAAGGTGTCAATAATAGTATTGCCAAAAAGATGCAAATATCTTAGAGTGCTTACTAATAACAGGTATCTGCGCCAAAGTCCGTTTTTTTCGGCATTAACAAAAAAGATATTTTATAACCGGTATTCTGCAAGAATTATGGATTGGCTGGGTGACTATAAACATATGATTGAAAAAAAAGTTGATGTAATCCATTTTCCATATCAGGTTTTAGACAGGTATGATTTCAGCATCCCGACATTAATTACTTTGCACGATCTTCAGCAAAAATACTTTCCGGAATTTTTCACTAAAGATGAAATTAAAGAAAGGGATACTTATTTTAAAAAATCAGCCGAACTTTGCACCAGAGTTATCGTATCTTTTGAACATGTAAAAAAAGATATCGTGAATTTTTATGGAATATCTCCAAAAAAAATAGATGTTTGCAGTTTGGGATATGATATTGGGCCAAGCATGGATACTGCAAAGTTTCCAGAGATCCTTAAAAAATATAATATTCCAGAAGAATACTTATTTTATTCAGCCCTTACCTGGAAGCATAAAAATCATATTAACTTAATTCGGGCATTAAAGTTGTTGCATAATAAATATAATAAAAAAATACATTTGATTTGTACTGGCGCTAAAAGCGATTTTTATCCTACGATTAAGTCAGAAATAGAAAAATTAGGCCTAGAAGAATATATCATATTTACCGATTTTTTACCGGAAGAAGAATTTTTAGTATTGCTTAAGAAAGCCCGGCTCGTTGTAGTTCCCACCCTTTACGAGGCCGGGAGTTATCCCCTTATGGAGGCCATGGTTTATAATGTGCCGGTGATTTGCTCTAATGTTACTTCTTTGCCGGAGCAGATTGGAGATGAAAGATTTATTTTTGATCCCCATAATATCGCCCAAATGGCTGATAAAATGTATCAAATGATTACCGGAGAAACATTAAGGGCGGAAAATATTGAAAACAGTAAACAGCAAATCAAGAAACTTGAATGGAGAAATAGGATAATTGATTTCATCGGTTCTTACGGGCAGTCACTTGAAGATTTTAAAATTAAAAAAATAATAATTTAATAATTTAAGGAATACCATGGAACACAATATCAATATTATCGGCTATGGTTTTGTAGGACAAGCTACTGCCATAGGATTAATGAAATTGGGTTACAAAGTAACAGCATACGATATTTGCCAAAAGGAGAATATTTATAACATAAGGGAGTTTGAAAAAATTGATTTAAAAATTGGAAAAATTCTTCCTGAGGAAGGCATTAATATTGTCTGCATTGCCGATAAAACGCTTGAAAATGGAAAACAAGAAGTGAGCCATTTACTTGAAGTGCTAAATGATTTAAACGGGAAAGGCAGTACAATTTTAAGGACAACAATATTGCCAAGGTTTTTTGCAGATCATAATGTTGATTTTTATTGGCCTGAATTTCTCCGTGAGAAAACCGCAATAGAAGATTTTTTGCATCCGGCGGCAATTGTTGTTGGCCGTAAAAATGAGAAAAGGTTTCCGTTTGAAGATAATTTTCCTGTTTATTACTGCACGCCCGAAGAGGCAAGCCATATTAAGTATCTACATAATATCTGGAATGCTTTGCGCATCGCTTTTGTCAACGAATTCGGAGATAATCTTATTAAAGAAAATGTAAATATGCAGAAAGTTGTAGATTTTATCTTCAAAAAAGAAAAATATTTAAAATGGGGAAATGCTTTTGGTGGGCATTGTTTGCCTAAAGACATTAAGGCTTACAGTTGTGAATATCCGGAAATTTTATCTTTGCATGCGGCGATGAAATCAAATAAAATCCACAAAGATAAATATCCGGAGTTAGATAAAAATCCCATTTTTTAATGAATATAAATGTATGAACAATGAAAAATTAAGAGACTCGGAATTGGGACCCGATGGGCAGGCAGCAGAAGTATTTAATATAGACACAACTCAGTTCACTGGCGGAGACAAGGAAAAAGTGAAAATTTGGGATAATTTCGCCAGAAGACATTTAGCGGAAATGAGAATTTTGAAGGATGCAGGACTTTTGGGTAAAAAAAATACGGATTGGCGAAATGTTTCAGAACATGCTTTGGTTGCGGGCGCTCTTGCTGGTATTTTGGCAAAACAACTCGAAGCAAGCGGTGAAGATGTTAATCCCGAATTAGTCGAAGCGGCGGCTATTCTGCACGATGCAGGAAAAAGATTGGATATTGAAAATAAGGTAAGATATAAAGCCGAAGGGAGAAAGGGAGTATTGCCGGAATTATTAAAGAAAGCCGGATATCCTGAAAATTTTATTAATATGTGCCGATATACGGCTAGAGTTCCAGAAATCTTTTTAGATGAAAAAGATCAGGACGCGGCGATTAACAAAAAAAGCATAGGAGAATTATTGGTTGCTTATTGCGATGCCAGAATAAGAAATACAGAAATAGTTTCATTAGAGGATGCAAGAGACAAAAACAAGGAAAAAGTTCCGAAAGACGCAGATTTTTATGATAAGTGGTATTCTTTTTATAAAAAATTGGAAGCCCGTATCTTTGAAAAAACGGGACAGTTGAAATCCGAAGATTTCAATAATAAAAAGGTGATTTTAAATCTATTACAAAAATAAATAAAAATAGTTATGAAAAAAATATTAATTACGGGAGCCGTGGGGGCAATCGGATGTCATTTAAGCAGGCATTTATTAACTGATTCAAAAAACCAGTTGGTGTTGGTTGATAATTTACAGCGCGGGAAAATTGATAATGATTTTTCTGAATTATTAAAAAATGAGCGCGTCACATTTATCGAAGCTGATTTAACCAATCAGGAATTCTATAAAACCTTAGACACTGATTTTGACCAAGTGTACCACTTGGCAGCGGTAAATGGTACAAAGCTTTTTTATCAGATGCCACAAGAAGTGCTACGCGTCAATACATTAACATTGGTATATATTCTTGAATGGATACGGGGTCTGGTCAAAAAGCCAAAACTTTGTTTTACCTCTTCTAATGAGGCTTATGCAGGGGCATTGGCATCGTTTAATCAATTACCAATCCCTACGCCCGAAAATGTACCTTTAGTAATTTCTGATACTTATAACGCTCGCTGGTCATATGCTTCTACAAAATTAATTGGCGAGCTTTTTGTCATTCATTATGCCAAGGCTTATGATTTTTCAGCAGTAATTGTTCGGCCGCATAATTTTTATGGGCCAAGGTCAGGATATGACCATGTAATCCCGGAATTTATTGATCGTATTTTTAAAAAGACAGATCCATTTTCGGTATTTGGGTCAGATGATACCAGGACCTTTTGCTATTTACCTGATGCAGTAAGGGGTATGCAAATGCTGATGGATTCAGAAAAGACCAATAATCAACCAATTGAAACGGTGCATATTGGCGCCACCGATGAAATTGTGATGATTGATTTGCTAAAAAAACTATTTAACATTATTGGATGGGAGCCAAAAAAACTAGATGTCCAATCTTCTCCTCAAGGAAGCGTAAAAAGACGATTAGCCGATATTACGAAAATAAAAAACCTGGTTGGTTGGGAGCCGGAAACTTCTTTAGAAGACGGCCTTAAAAAAACGATTGAGTGGTATAAAAACAATCCTAAAAAATAATCAAATAAAACCTCAATTTTTTATGCCAGCCCAACAAAAATATTTAACCGATGAAGAATACAAGTTTATTTATGAGCGGGCGGTGCGCCTGTGTTTGGATTTTATTATTGTCAAAGACGATAAAGTGCTTTTATCAAAAAGAGATATTGATCCTTACAAAGGATATTGGCATTTGCCCGGTGGAATGGTTCGCTATAAAGAAAGTTTTGACGAGGCCGCAGAAAGAATACTAAAAAGTGAACTTGGGCTAAAGTCAAAAATGAAAAAATTAATAGGTTATATGCAAATGCCTGATGAAATAAATGAAAATAATATTCCCGTACATAGTGTCAGTATTGCATTTTTGACAACGCTTGAAGAGGGGGAGATAAGGGGCAGCGAGCAGGCTCATGAAATTGAGTATTTTGCATCATTACCGGAAGAAAATTTGCATCCCATCCAAGGGAAATTTTTAAAAGAATATTGGGGAAAATTGATGGAAATGTAATCAGAAAAACAAGAGATAGTTTTTTGGTTGAAAAAAATGATGGATTTGTTATTATTAACACATTAAATTGGTCAAAAGTATGGAAAATCAAAACTCGCCCTTACCAAAGGCTTCGGCAGGGCAACGGAAAATCTTAGTCACGGGCGCCGGCGGATTTATTGGCCATCACTTAGTGCGCCAGTTAAAAAAACAAGGCCACTGGGTAAGAGGTGTTGATATTAAAGAACCGGAATATTCTTTAAAAACAGAAGCCGATGAATTTTTAATGCTTGATTTACGCTACTATGAAAATTGCTTAAAAGCCACCGAGGGCGCGGATGAGGTATATGCCTTGGCTGCTGATATGGGAGGCATGATGTTTATTACTTTCCACACATCTGATATTTTATACAACAATGTATGCATTAACGCTAATACGGCCGAAGCTGCCAAGCAAAATAAGGTAAAAAAAGTATTTTTTGCTTCTTCAGCCTGTGTATATCCGGGCTTTAAACAAGAAGCAATAAATGTAACGGCTCTTAAAGAAAGCGATGCTTATCCAGCCATGCCTGATTCAGAATACGGCTGGGAAAAGTTATTTTCGGAAAGATTATATAAAAGCTACGATCAATTTTATCAGGTAAGGATTGCCAGATACCACAATATTTTCGGTCCAGAGGGGACTTACAAAGGAGAGCGGGCAAAAGCTCCCGCCCAGCTTTCACATAAAGTGGCAGAGGCAAAAGATGGAGAAGTTATTGAGGTGTGGGGTGACGGTAAGCAGACAAGGTCATTTTGTTACATTGATGATTGTATAGAAGGCACAGCCAAGCTTATGGACTCAGAAATTACGGAAGTATTAAATATTGGTTCTGATCGGTTGATTTCCATCAACAATATGATAGATATTATTGCCGGTATTGCGGGCAAAAAAATAGGGAAAGCATACGATACAACCAAGCCCCAAGGAGTGCGGGGCAGGAATTCTGATAATACATTATGTAAAAACATTCTAAATTGGGAGCCAAAAATTTCTTTAGAAGAGGGACTTAGTAAAACCTATCAATGGATTAGCAATCAATTAAATTCATAATTATTAAATCGTAAATCTTAAATCAAAATGTCCAACCTCATACAAAAAAATAATATATTCAATATCCTTCGGTTCGGGCTTAAGTCGCCCCAAAATTTTAAAATTTTAGTTGAAAAAGCCATTGAAAGGTTTTTTGATATAAAAGGTAATCTTTCCGAAAAAGAAAATAGAGATTGGATAAAAAGCAATTGTCGTGATTATATTGAATTTTTTAAAAACATAGATGCCAATCTTTGGGAAGAATCTTTGCAATATACGGGAGCATTTAAATTAAAAGCCGAGGGCGCTTTATCAAAAATTAATTATAATCTTGGGGGAGGGGGGATTTATCCGATACTTTATTTTATAACTAAATTGACAAAACCTAAGTGCATTGTTGAAACAGGTGTCGCCGCCGGTTTTTCAAGTCAGATGTTTTTGAAGGCCATACAAGAAAACGGCCAGGGAATTTTGTATAGCAGTGATTTAGCGTATTTTAGGTTAAAAGATCCTGGGCAATATATCGGTTTTTTGGTCGAGAGCGAACTTAAGAAAAACTGGAAGCTTTTTACAGAGGGAGATAAGATTAATATTGCCAATATTAAAAAAGAAGTGAGTAGTATTGATATATTCCACTATGATTCTGATAAAAGTTATAACGGTAGGGTTTTTGCATTAAAACAGCTGGGAAGCCTGTTCCATGCCGGTACGGTCATTATTTTTGACGATATACAAGATAACTCCCATTTTCATGATTATGTCCAAGAAAAGAAAATAAAAGAATACTATATCTTTGAGTTTGAAAATAAATATGTCGGGGTTATTGCCAACTTATTTAAACTCAGCAGTACTTAAAACCACTAAAATCTTTAGAACAAAAAATCGTCCTGTTGAGACGATTTTTTATTACACTTTTAGTGCTAAAAACATTTTTCTTAGATATTCTCCAAGGCCAAAGTTTAATCCTATATATAATATAATTTTTAATGCTAAAACCTTTATTCTTACTATTTTTATATTTTCAAAGAATGCCCCAAAATGTTTCCATGAAAAAGAGGCATTGATTATTTTTTTTGCTTGATTAATATCTCCTTTTATCAAAAGATTCATAGCGCGCAATGTGTTGTCAAAATCTTTTTGGTATTTGTACTGCCTCAAACTTTTTTTATCTATTTTATTAATATAGCCCTTATCGGTCAAATAATAATCTACCACTTTGAAAAAGTCTGATTCTTCAGTGCGGAACTGGTTATACTTTGCCCCCCTGCCCCCATTTCTCCAATGAATAAGGTTTTCTTGAAGTATGCCTATCGGAGACGATTCTAATATTCTTAACCACATTTCTAAATCAGTTGAGCAGCCGAAAGGGCCATGGTCATCAAATAATCCTACTTTTTCAAATATTTCTTTTCTTGCCATAAATGTCGGTGGCAATAAAAAGGTATTGCCGTGTCGTAATACGGCTTTAAAAATTTCATCAAAATAATGTACATTCTTTTTTTTCAGTTCTTGTGGCAGCTTCCATTTGCCAACAATATTCCCATCTGCATTGATAATATTTGCAAGAGTGAACACGCCGGCAACTTTTGGATGCGCCATTAAAAAATCAACCTCTTTTTTAATGATATCTTTTTGGTAAATATCATCTTGGTGGCAGAATATGATAAATTCTCCTTTCGCCAACCCAGAATTAAGGCAACCATTGCAATGGTTTAAGCATGCGTCATAAGGCTTGCGATGTGTTGCCCCTGAGGCATTTTTAATATTTACATCGTAAAAATCGTCAATGTTTATGTCGGGAATATTTTTTCTGGAAACAATATTGGGATTTTTGTTTTGTATTTGGCGAATTACTTCTTGGGTGTTGTCGGTAGACTGGTTATCAGAAATAATAATTTCAAAATTTGAATAGCTCTGATTTATAATCGCCTGTACGGCCCTTTCTATTTTTTTTTCGTAGTTATGAGCAAGAAAAAAAATAGTTACTAAGGGATTCTTTTCCATATATTTTTTATGATAGTATTTCTTTTACTAATGTATTGGCAAAATGTTTTGTTGAAAATAGATAGCCCTTATCGTTTAAGAGAAAATTTTTAATGTTATCTAAATAATCTTGATATTCTTTGTCTGGCATATTTTTCATATAAGAATAAAGTTGGTCATAGGTGTTAAAATTCCTTTTATCAATAAAGACATTCTTGGGGATGTGGTCTGCAATATTTTGTGCACCTAAGTAAACCGGTACGCATCCTGACAAAAGACAATCAAATATTTTTTCAGTTATGTATCCATTAAAATCTTTACAGTTTTCATAGCAAATAGAGAACTTATATTTTTGATATGTTGCTCTCTTTGATACAACGCCTCCTTTATAGGAAGGATAGTAGGGTCTTAAAAGCTTAGTTAAAAATTTCAACCTGTTAAGCCGGGCTATTTTTATCCCCAAAAAAGTCCCTTCAAAGTGGTGCCTATCCCAGCCATTTCCATAGAGGTTAAAATCTTCGGGATGATTAGCTTCAAACCAGCGGATTGCTTTAATTCTTTCAGTGTAAAGTTCTTTTGGATGGACTATTGATTTGTTTGAAGATATAATGGTGCAAAGTTTTTCTTTTTGTCTTATATTAAAATTGAATTCAGCGGGAATTTGGTGTGAATATTGTATTTTAAAATATTTTTTATTATCAACTATTTCATCTTGCCAAGTGAATATTTTTTTAAAATAGGCGTAGTTTTCTTGTTTAAAATTATCCGGTTTTATAATGGGCGACTCATAAACAATAAGGTATAAATTTTTAAAGCCACAAGAAACTAATGTTTTCAAATAGGTATTATTAACGCCGGGAAAATCCAAAAATATCACCGCATCAAATTTTTCAATATCATCCATGTCAATGGTGTTTACTTGGTGGCCCAGTTTTTTTAGTTGTTCTGCTAAATAAAAAAAGGGGTACAATAAATTGTCTCCTATAGGCAAATGAGAAGAATCGGCAAATAGTTTATTTTTATTAAATTGTTTTGTATTACAGTAAAAACCTATATACATATTAGTGAGACCTACTAATTAAAGGTTTCCGTGATGAAATTTTGGAATTGCAATAGGAAAATCTTTAATCAGTAGGTCTGTGATATAAATCAATATTTTTTTCAAACCAAGCAACGGTTTTTTTAAGGCCTTGCTCTAAATTATTTTTTGGCTTCCAATGCAAGTATGTTTTAGTTTTAGAAATATCAGCCACCCAAATTTTTGATTCCAGTTGGGCGTTTTTGATTTTACTATATTCGGGTTTGATTTCTGAATGGGTGATTTGCTTTACTATTTTTACTACCTCGCTGATAGTATGTTGTTTCCCGGAGCCCAAATTAAAAACCTGACCTTTGATTTTTTTGACATGTTTGATAATTTTTAGATATGCCTCTATGAAATCTTCAATAAAAAGAAAATCTCTTACTGAATTAGGTTGCTGTGGTAATGTTAGTTTGGCGTTGGTTAGGCAGGAATTTATAATCGTGGGAATAAGTCGTTCTTTTTCTTCAAAATAGCCGTATGCCATAAATGGTCTTACTGTAATAATGGGCAAGTCAAATTTTTTGGCCATCATGCTGCAATACATGGTAGCGGCCGCTTTAGTTATTCCATACAGGTTGTTTGGTTCTAATGCGTCGGTTTCTTTCATGGGTTTTTGTTTTTGGCCGTATTCAGAATTACTGCTGGTATTAATAAAACAATCAAAGGCAATACGACTGCAAGCATTTATCAAATTGATTGTCCCCATAATATTTGTGGTTATGGTATCGTTTATATCTTTTTGTTTTTTTGGATACACCCCATAGGCAGCGAAATGTAAAATAATTTTCGGATGTAATTTTACAACAAGATTTTCAACTTCTTGGTAGTTTTCTAAGTTAATATAATGGATTTTTATTTTGTTTTTTATTTTTTCTAAGCGCCACAGACTTGTCCCTTCTTTTTCAATAATACCGACATTATAATGCAAATCAACCAGCCGGTGCGCAAAGTTTGAACCAATAAACCCTCCTGCTCCCGTAATTAATACTCTTTTATTCATATTGAGGATTTTTTTAATTTTTTAGCCATTTTAATAAAATAATTGGGAATAAAGAAAACCAAAGAAGTCATAAAAAGTTGTCCTGGATAACGATAAAATTCCTTGTAGAGAAGCCATAAATTTTTAACCGAACAATCAAAGTCGTAAGTTTTAGCGCTCAAAGTTGTCCTAAAAAGGCTTTTGGCAAACATATCTACTCTGCTATCTATAAATGTTTTACTATAGCCATAATCTTTTAATTTTCTCATAAATCTTCGGCCATAGGTGAGAAGATACAACGAGGTTCCTCCTTCATTCCATCGGTAATCTTGTCCTACAAAAAGTACCGGGGGTTTTAAACAAAGCAGTGGCAAAGATGTTCTGCCAATCATTTTAAAGATAAACTCAAAACAAGCCCACGCTTTTTCATATTGTTTTTTATCTACGGTAAGCCAAAGTTTACGGTTAAATATATGAACCCCCAGAGCCCCCGTATCATACTTGCTCAAAAGAAGCTCCTCGGCCGATTTCATGTATTCTACGCAATCATCCTCCTTAAAATGTTTCTTTTCGGAAGCTTGTTTGATGTCAATAAACGAATGGATATTAACGGTAAGCAGGGCAATTTCTTCTTTGGCCAAAATAGCAAGTATTACCTCAATTGCCCCATTCTGGATGATGTCGTCGTCTCCAATATTCCAGCAATATTTCCCTTTTGCTTTTACTACAGAATTAATAATATTTTCATCCATTCCAAGATTTTCATGGTTTCTAAAATATTGTATATTATTAAAACGAGATTGATAGGTTTTCACTAACTCTGTGGTGTTATCAGGGCTGGCATTGTCTGAAACAACCACTTCAATTGAATTTTTTACAGTTTCATTATCAAACTGCAAAACAATATTATCCAAACATTGTTTAAGATAGTGGGCCCTGTTATAGGTGGGTATGCAGATGCTTAATAAAATGTTGTCTTTCATATTTTAAACCACTAATATTTTTGGAATGGGTATAATAAATTTACCGCCATTTTCTCGATACGGTTTTAGTTCTTCCATATTCATTACTTCGTTAGCAATATTCCAGCATAATATTAAAAGATAGTCGGGTTTATTTCCATAAACTTTTTCTACAGGATACACTAATAAGTGGGTACCTGGAGTATATAACCCTTGTTTTTTCTCTGATTTATCAACCAAAAAATCCAGGTAATTTTCATTAATTCCAAAATAATTTAACAAAATATTTCCTTTTGCTGGGGCGCTATATGCTGCAATTTTCCCCCCTTCATTTTTTAGCTTTTGCAATAAATTAATAATATCTTTTTTTAACTGGCTGATATTTTCATTTATTGCTTGGTATGTTTCAATTTTATCAAAACCGTCTTTTATTTCTTGTGTTATAAGATTTTTCACATTATCGCTAATAGGGAAGTTATTTGGATGACAAATAAATATTCTTAACGAGCCTCCCTGTGTCGGTGTCATTTCTATGTCATAAATTTCTAAGTCTGCATTTTTAAATATATTTATTAAGGCTATTAGTGAATAGTAAAATACATGTTCATGGTAAATAGTATCAAATTTATTTTCTATTAAGCCTTTTAGGTAGGGAAATTCAAAAATTGCTGTTCCTTTTAGCGCTAAAATTTCTTTTACTCCTTTTGCAAAATCCACAATTTCTGGCACATGGGCTAATACATTGGCCCCAAAAATGATATCTGCCCGGACATTTTCTTCTTCTTTTAATTTTTTAGCAAATGCGTAATTAAAAAATTCACAAATAGTAGGAATACCCTTATTATTTGCAACCTCTGCAATATTTTTTGCGGGATCCACTCCTAAAACTTGTATCCCTAATTCTTTAAAATATTGCAGTTGCGCCCCATCGTTGCTAGCAATTTCTAAAACTAAATTTTTTTTACCAAGTCCAAATCTTTTTGTAAGTTGGTCAGCAGTTTTTTTGCAATGTTCTAAAAAAGATTTTGAGGTGCTTGAAAAGTAAATATAATCTTTAAACATTTGATCGGGGGGTATGGTATGAGTAAGTTGCACCAAAAAACAATCAGGACAAAATGCAGTGGTTAAATCATATTTTTTTTCGCCAGGAATTTCTTCTTTTTTTAGAAAAGAATTAACTAAAGGTATTTGTCCTAAAGAAAAAAATTCTATTATTGGTGTATTGCAGTTTCTACAGTTCATTTTTATTAAAATAATTTTATTTAATTTTTTATTGAGTCTGTAATTTTTTCTGGGGTACAAGAAATTTCGTAGGGGTAGGGTTGTTTGGTGGCGTTTTGAGTGATATATGTATAATACAAAGCCCCACTAATCTCCATCTTTGCATATTCTTCCCTTCCCTCCATTGGAGTAGATAAGGGGAAAAGTCTTATTTTTGTACCTTTCGGAAATGGTTGATATTTATTGATTATCCGGAGAATACGCATCAAATGAGGGGCATGAGACACGAGAGCAATCTCTTTTTCTTTTTCAAATTTTTCTGGCAAAATAGTTGTTATTTGATCAAGCGTGTTTTTAATATCTTGCTCAATTATATCTACTTTTTCGGTTGGAATAATAACCCCTTCTTCAGATAAAACTTTAGCAACCGTTTCGTTTTCTATTGGTGTTCCATTGTAAATTACACGGGGACCGTAATTTAAAATGGCCTCTTTTATTTTTCTTTTTGCACTAATTATTTCAGACAAAGGAGCTTTAAAATTTTGACCACTTAACCTTTCGGTGATTTTTCTTATTAGTCTTGTTGCGTGATTTAATCGCTTTCTATCCATCCAGTTTGCCCAGGGATAATTTTTATACCGATCTTCTTTTTTTGGTTCAAAATAACTGCCTGGACCGGAAAAAACCCAGACAGTGCCGATGTTTTCAGCAATTTCTCTTGGTAAATCAAATTTCCCCTGATCGCGTTCAGCAACTTGTTCTAATAAATCTATTTCTTTTATTGCTTCGTCTATAAATAATTCAAGTTCTGATCTTGCAATACTTTTTAAGGCTTCATTTCTGCCAGTTGCATAATCATAGCAATTATTAATCCGATCCACCCTTTCTAATGTTTCTGGATTTTTAGCCACTAATTCTTCTTTCATAAATTTTTCGTGTATAGGACTTACCTGTTTGCAGCTTTTAGGGTTAATACACTTAAATTAGGAGTTTAAATTACCCTAAATCTATTCCTCCGTACACATAAGTCTAATATAAAATTAATATTTTACCAGTATATAATTATTTTACCACAAAAAGGAGATTTGCTATTAGTACGGGAATGTCTAATTATTAGAATAATCGTGATGTACCACTACTGTTTTGAAAAAAGATTCTATATTATAATATAACATAATAACATAATAATTTATGACACGAGAAATAAATCCTTTAGAGTCAGTGCCCGAGGGCATTGGAAAAACTCAAGAAAAAGGCCAAGAGGAAATTACTAGATTACTGAATCGTTCGGAAGGTCAATTTTCACCCGAATTACAAAAAACATTAGAAAAAATTGATTTTGCCAAATTAAGACAACTATTTTTAGATATTGCTCTAAGATTTGGTATTTATGAGGATGATTTAAACTTTTTAGATAAAAAAAGAATATTTGGTAGTGCAGTACGCAGTGTAGATTCTTATTACGACCTAGAAAATAATATTATAATGATTACCCAGGATAAAGCTAATATATCACACTATGAAGCTAGGCTAAAACTTAAAGATAACACAGGCTTAGTTGGAGATGAAAAGATGCTAGAAGTATTAAATCGGGAAAAGAAAGCAATGATAGAAACTTATGGTAGTGTTGATCTTTCAACCTTACAAACGCTCGTACATGAAGAGGTTCATGCCATAAGTAAACATATTTGTAAATCGTTATACGAGCAAAATGTGGACAAATGGACTGATGTTTGGTTAAGGGTTCATCAAAGTGGATATCGTAGGAATAATATTTATAAAAAACAATTGAATGCAGAATTTTACCCTGCTCCCTTAATGGAATCAGAAAAATTTCTTAAGGTATTTATGGTACTAAATGAAGCAGTGGTTGAAAAATTGGCAAGAGAAATAATGTTAAAATATTTAGAAAATAGTGGTTGGCCAAGAGAAGAAGCATCTGTATTTGAAGAAACAGTTAAAAATAAATCAAAACCTTTATCCTATGCTCGAGAAGTTTATTTATTGGAAGCAATAATAAAAAAACTATCCCAAAAAACTAAAAAATCAGAAGAATCTGTATGGCAGATATTTATCAAGGGATTATTAGAGGGAGAAAAATTTGATCGTCCAGAAGAGAGAAAAATTTTTGAAAAAAATTTCAGCCCAAATTTTTTAAAAGAATTATCAAATTTATCTACATGGCCTAGTTGGCACTCCAAGCGTCATGAATCTATTGAGGAATTAAAAGCGTTTATGGAAAGATACAAACTTTAAATTTAAAAAAAGAGAAAAAATGTCAAAAACAGCAGGTTATTCAAAGCCCGTTTTAGGGCTTGTGCAACGGCACTTTTAATATTTTCTAAATTTTCTTGCAATTCAGCTTGATTGTCAAACGGAACTTTTTTAATACCATGGGAATTATGTGATTTCTATGGTGAACGATCGTATTCTTGGGAAGATCGTTTACTGAAAACCATCGTCCAACTAAGCCGTCTTTTTTTATAGAGCAAAGATATACTAAAGAAAAGAAATGACCGCGTACTTCTTGTGGATTGTTGAAACTATCAATAAAATTTTTTTCCCCTAGTAATCCACCAATCTCCCTTTTTTCGAGCCGAGCAAAAACATCCTTATAATCCTCACTTGGACGAAATATGGAGTTTGGACAATGCCATTGACCAGGGTATGCAGTATCATTGTTCGCTCGTTGGGTCAAATACACTTCAACTTTATTGCTCTTAATATTTAAACGCAAACAAACGGCATCAATTGTCAAGGAAATCGTTACTCTTGCCAAAGCATTAAAGAGCGCGGTGCCGTAAGGCTTTTTGGTATTAATCTTTCCCAAAAACTCCAACAATTCGTTATTGCCTTGCATATATTTTAGTATTTATTTATATCAATTATGATGTTTTTTATTCCTCCCTAACCCTATCCCCAAATAATTTATTTCTGAAATATCTTTATTATGAAAAAATCCTCTGCCATCAATAAATAAATGATTTTTCATGTTGCTTTTAATATAAATTTTTAAAGTGTGTGCCGGCGGTTTTTGGGTCAACAATTGGGTCGTAGGTAAACACATTAGCTTTTTTCGCAATAAGTTCTTTAATAATTGAAATGGCGGGGGATTCTCTTACATCATCAGTTTCAGGTTTAAAGGCCAATCCTAACACTGCAATATTTTTATTTTTTAAGTTGCCAATTTTTTGCTCGGTTAATCTTACCAGTTTCAGCGGTTGTTTTTTATTAATATCTAGTACTGCGGTTAAAAGTGCCGCATGATACTTTTTCTTTTTTGCAAAAGCCGTTAATGCCTTTACATCTTTTGGAAAACAGCTTCCACCAAATCCACATCCTGGGTTTAGGTAACTTAATATTTGAGTATTAACCCTTTTACTATTAATAATAGGATTTAGGCGCTTATCTAAAGCTACTCCTTTAAAGATTTCAAAGACATTAGCCCCTGGAATTGTTTGGGAAATGTTGGCAATTTCATTAGAAAAAGAGATTAAGGTAGCGAGCAGAGCATTATTGGTGTACTTAATCATTTCAGCATTATTAAGAGAAGTTTTTACAATGTCAGTTTTAAAATTTTTATACACTTTTTCTAAAGTATCTCCGCTCTTTTTATCAAATTCGCCAATGACTATTCTATCGGGATTCATAAAGTCATCTATAGCAACTCCTTCTCTTAAAAATTCTGGGTTCATACATACACCAAAGGTAATACCTGCTTTCTTTTTTGAATATTTTTCTAAAAGAGGCAATACTACTTTTAATGTAGTTTCTGGAGCGACGGTGCTTTTTACTACTACTAGGTGGTACTCTTTTTTACTCGCCAAAGCTTTTCCAATTTGCTCTGAAACTTTTTTAATATAAGTTAAATCAATATCATCATTTTTTTTGCTTGGAGTACCAACTGCGATAAAGGTTATTTGGCTGTTTTTTACCGCGCTATCAAGATTTGTAGTAGCCAAAAAAAGTTTTTTTGCCAACACTTTTTTTAACAGTCCGTCTAAATTTTTTTCGTGAATGGGGCTTTGGCCCTTGTTTATTTTTTCTACTTTTGCGTTATCAATATCAACACAAACAACCTTATGCCCGATTGAGGCCAAGCCAACTCCCGTTACGAGTCCCACGTACCCTGTGCCAACCACCGATATATTCATAATTCAAAGACAGTGTGAAATTTTAAAGATTATAAGTAGATTTATACCAACCCATACTTTTTTTAAGTCCAGTTTTTAAGTCTACGGTAGGCTGATAGCCTAACAGCTTTTTTATTTTATCAAGATTTGGGGCGCGACGGCGCGGATTGTCCGTCATGTAATGTTTGTCAGTACTTTCTTTATGGATGATTTCAATATTATTCCCAGAAATTTCTTTTATCATATTGGCCAATTGCAACATTGAAACTTCCGCCTGAACGTCATTTCCCACATTAAAAGCTTCTCCGTTAAAATCGGATAATAAAATTTTAAAAAGACCAGTGATGGCGTCGGAAATATAGCAAAAAGTCCTAGTATCAGTGCCATCAGAATGCATTACAATCGGCTGGTTATGTAGAGCATTATTTACAAAATCCGGAATAACCCGCTTGTCATCTAGCCGAAGCCCAGGACCATAAAAATTAAAAGGACGAGCAATTTTAACAGGCACCCCGTATTGTTGCCAAAAAGCCATGCACAATGTTTCACCTAGTCTTTTGGATTCATCATAACAGGCGCGCGGTCCCGTGAAAGACACATTTCCCCGGTAAGTTTCGGGCGTAGGAATGTTTTCCGGGTTTGGGTCGCCATAGGTTTCGCTGGTACTCATAAAAAGGAAGCTTTGAGATTTTTTATCTTTAGCCAGTTGGAGTAAGTAGCGGGTCCCCATTACATTTGCATCAATGGTTTCCAGAGGATATTGGCGGTAATAGGTAGGTGAAGCAACGGAAGCTGCGTGGACAATAAAATCTATTGGCCTATCATAAGAAAATGGCTTTGAAATATCGTGCTTGATAAATTCAAAATAGTCTTTTTTTAATAAGTGGGCAAATCTTTTCTGGTCGCCCACAATGAGATTATCTAAACAGATTACTTTACATGGTTTTAAAAATTGGTGTTCGTTTAAAAAAGAAATGACATCTAAAAAATATCCGCCAATAAACCCGCTCCCACCTGTTACTAATAGAGTTTTTCCCTCAAGTTTTAAGGCGATATCTTTTATGTCGTTTGCTATTTCTTGCACATCTTCTGATATTGTTGTATCCATAGTTTTTAAAAAATTAACTAAGCTTATTATCCCAAATTTTCCACTTAGGGTCTTTTTCCCAAAGTTCATTTAAAAATAAATAATCTTTATAGGTATCCATTCCATACCAAAATCCTTCATGTTTATATAATGCCAATTGTTTTTCTGGTATTAACCTTGATAATGCGTCTTCTATCATATCTTTTGGTTGTAGGTAATTTAAGAATTCTTTATTAAAAACCATAAAACCCCCATTTACATAATCAAAAAGCATAGGCTTTTGAGCAAATTCAGTAACAAGATTATTTTCATCAGCATTTACTAGCCCCCACTTTGATGTTGGATGAACGCCCGTGATAGTTGCTATTTTTCCATGGCTTTTATGAAACTCTAGTAATTTATTAATCTTAATATCGGCAATGCCGTCTCCGTAAGTAACCATAAATAAATCTTCAGTAATATATTTTTTAAGTTTTAAAACCCTTTCTCCATGAGGGGTATCTAAACCAGTATCAGAAAAAATAATATTAAAATCATCAGCTGGATTTTCTGGTGTTTCGTTATCAAATGTTACTACTTTTCCATCTTTTGTAGTAACCACAATATCACTAGTATAGTGTTTTTGCCTAAGAAAATGGTCTTTAATGACATTACCTCTATAACCAAGAGCTAAAACAAAATCACGATAATTATAGTGACCGTATATTTTCATGATGTGCCATAAAATAGGAGCGCCTCCTATTTCTACCATCGGTTTTGGCTTAAATTCTGTTTCTTCTTTTAGGCGAGTACCCGATCCACCGCAAAGAATAATGGTCTTAATCCGGTTAAATTGCTCTGCACCGCCTTCGGCGGATTTAACTGGATGAATTTTTGCTTGATTACTATCTGTCATATTATTTAATGGGTAAATAATATAATAAATTAGCCATAAATACAAGCTATTTTTTAGATTCTATTTTCAAGATTGATCCCCGTATAATAGCTTTCTAATCCAATGCCAATATCTAAAACTTGGTATCCTTGGTCTGCCATATCGTATATTATTGTTTTTGATAATCCAGCAGACATCAAGACAATAAAATTATTTTTTGGCAGTCCGGATTTATCAATTACATTAGTAATATCTTTTTGTATTTTTAATCTGCTTTCATAGGTGTTTTCAGGTTCACAGGTAATATAAAGATAGGTGTCAGATGATAATGGGGAAGTCATTATTTTTTCTTTATTTTCTTTATTTGTTACAATAATTACTTTTTTATTTTGTATGTACGGTAATATAAGATTTTCAAAACGGCCAGGTTTATAAAAAGCCAGCGCATCAAAGTATTTAGCGTTTTTATTAAAAATTAATTCGTAGGTGATTTTTAGTTGCCTCCATACCGGAAAACGGTTTATTTCTTTGCCCTCAGAATTTATAAAATGTGTTAATTCTTTGTTGGTATAATTAACAAATTCAGTAATACCAAGGATATACGGGGAATTATTATTATAATTTTTAATAATTTTCAAAAAATCATTTCTTATAGCATCACTGTATACTTGGTAACTTACACGACAAAAATGTACTAAACCTATTTCTCCATCTCCTACTCTGATTATAGACTTGCCTATATTAATTAAATCGATTATCTCTTTGTCATTATAAAATTGACATTTATTGCGGTAGTTATTTTGAAAGTATCTATATATAAACAAAAAGAGATACTTGGTGTCGTAAAATAAGTATCTTTTAATGGCACCATATACCCAAATAATTTTTTTAATCATGAAATAATAGACTTGTCGCTAAATAAGGTTTTACTGCAAACTGCATATTTTGACCACAAATTTGCAATAATTTTTCAGCTTATGACAAGCATAAACTTCAAAATTCTATCAAATTTCTGGTTCAAAATCTTCCTTGACCCGCAGGGCATCCTGAAGGCTGATTTTCGTAAAAAACCTTATTTAGCGACAAGTCTAATTGATCTTTTTAGATATAAATTATATAAAGATATAATTAATCGCTCGGAAAGAATGCAAAAATGCGTTTTTTCATTCTTTTCTCGCTTATAATTATAGTATAATATAATAAATTAAGGCTAATCACAAGTTATTTTAATGATAAAAAAAGAGAAAGTTATTATTACTTTTTTTCTTCCTTCGCTTGAATGTGGTGGTACAGAAAGAAATACCGTTAACCTTCTTAAGAATTTAAATAAAGAAAACTACGCGCTATCGCTTCTTTTAGCAGAAAAAAAAGGAGATTTTATCAAAGATGTACCCAAAGAAATTCCTATAGTCAGTTTTAATGCCCACTCTCTTTTTAAAATATTTTTACATTTAATTGCATATTTTAAAGAAGAAAAAGCAGATATTTTTGTTTCTGCTTTTCCTCGTTTTAATGCGATAGTGTTGCTTGCTAAAAAATTTTCTGGCACTAAAACTAAAATTATTATCACCGAACACCTTAGTTTTTCTTTGCTTTCTAAAACTGCAAAAACTGTTAGCCATCGCTTTATTGCCCGCTTTTTATTTCCCTCTTTTATAAAACTTTTTTATCCAAATGCAGATGCTATTATATGTGTTTCCAAGGGAATTGCACAAGAGATTTCTTCTATGGCAGGTCATTTAGAAAAAATCAAGGTAATTTATAATCCGGTTGCTGATCATACTATTTTAGAAAAGGCGAAAGCGGAAGTTAGTCACACATGGTTTCATAGCACAGAAATTCCAGTTATTTTGATGGTAGGAAGATTATCAAAAACCAAAGATCAGCCTACCCTTTTTAGAGCATTAAGCATTATCCTTAAAAAACAGCCGGCTCACCTTGTAATTGTGGGAGATGGTACAGAAAAGTTAAAATTAATAAATCTTGCCACCCAGCTAAATCTTACTGAAAATATCGCTTTTTTAGGCTTTCAAGATAATCCTTATAAATATATGAAGAGAGCCTCGGTGTTTGTGTTATCTAGTTTACAAGAAGGATTTGGAAATGTAATTGTTGAGGCAATGGCGTGCGGCACTCCGGTGGTGGCAACTAACTGCGCTTCTGGACCAAGCGAAATTATTCAGGACAGAATTAATGGTTTATTAGTTGCGCCACAAAATGAAGAAGCCCTAGCATCTCTAATTATAAAAGTTTTAAATAATCCTTCTTTGGCAAAAACACTTTCAATTGAAGGAAAAAAAAGATCAGAATTTTTTTCTATTAAAAAAAGTGTAGAAGAATATGAGAAAATTTTTCAAACAATAAGTCTCACAATAAAATGATGCACCTTTTTAAAAATTTTATTAATACAATAACCACACAAGAAAAAAAACCCATTATTTATTCTGTGTTATTTTTAGCAATTTCATTTTGTATAGTAGGTTTTTTTAATAAAACTTTGGCGGTTGGCCTTCTGCTTCTTTTATTTTTAACTGTTGCAACGCTTTTTATTATATTTAAAACTATAGGGTATGATAAAAATACATACATAATTTTTTTGATAGCCTTATTGGTTCATTTTGGAGCTGTGTTGTTTATTTATTATGGCCATTTTAAACCATTTGGCGGAGGCGCGGATTTTGAAGGATATAATCAAATAGGAATAGAGATAGCTCATAGATTTGGCAATGGAAATTTTTCGTTGGAGGGGCTTTATACTGATCACTTTTTCCCAATTTTAATTGGAATTTTATATTTATTAACGCTCCCAAGTATGATTGTGGGCCAGCTTTTTGTAGTTTGGCTTGCGGCAATTTCTATTTTATTAGTATATTTAATAGCTCAAGAATTAGGGGCAACAAAAAAAGCAGCTTTTTTAGCAAGTTTAATTGTGATTGTGTATCCAAGCTACCTATATTTTGGCAGTATTTTATTGAAAGATACGGTAGTGACACCACTCGCCTTGGCAGGCTTATTACTTACTATAAAAATGGCTAAGAAATTTTCTTGGATAAAATTTTTAGTTTTTTTTATTATTTTAACCAGTCTCATTAATCTTCGTTTTTATGTTGGCTATGCTCTTATGTTTAGTTTTATCTTTTCTTGGCCATTATTATCTGCATTCAGCCCTAAGAAAAAAATAATATATTGGCTGATAATGGTGGTTTTGTTAGGTTTTTCTCCCCAATTCGTAGATAATGGTTATTATGCTTCTTCGAGCTTTAAAAAATTTCTTACTCCTAAAAATATTACCTATTACCGAGAAATTTTATATAGCAACAGTCCCGAATCGCCATTAAATACTAAACCCAGTGAGCCTCAAGTAGTTGCTTCTTTGCCAGTTGATCAAAAACCAA
>Ga0075909_133_pt1 | contig 9961 bp, 7 predicted proteins | sample RifGroA2_FD_68328 | JGI IMG/M metagenome (GOLD analysis project Ga0075909, IMG submission 68328) | Parcubacteria bacterium GW2011_GWA2_33_14
TATTGTCCATTCGGTAAAAATTTGAGCAAAATCTTCTTGATAGCCGTTTTTTTGCAACACTTCATTTATACTAGGAATTCCAACTAATTTTGATTTTAAGGAATCCTGCAATATATTAATACCATAGTGATCTACCAGATAATTCATAAATAGATTAATAACCGCATAATCATATTTTCCATTTTGCCATTCAACAACAGAATCGGAAGGCTTTTCTAAGAAATCTTTAACCCTAAGCTGCAGATTGCTTCCAATGTAAGAATTATTATAACCTAAAACAGTTATGGCATATTCAGCCCTTGCTTCATTAAGCCAAACTTCCTCTGAAACACCCAAAATTCTGTCTTTTTGATTAAAGGTAATAAGGTGGACAAATTCATGAGCCAAAAAAATCTTCAATTTATAGTTATTTTCAATTTGGCTGATTGGCAAATAAATCATTTCTTTTTCGTTTGAGTTTGGTACTTGAAGTTTCAAATACTCATCTGTTGAACGAAAATAACCCCCAATACCCTCTTTCATAGAGTGCAATAAAATAGTGATTTTATTGTCTCCATCAACTCCCGGCTTCCATTCAGTGCCAAAAACCGAGGTTAAAGTTGGATAAATATTATTATCAAACTCTAGTGATAAGCTATTTAAATTAGTAAGAATTTCGTCTTGTTTGGCTAAAACCTGGGCATCCCACCATTTTTTTTCAATATAAAAATAAAGATTAGGCGAAGTTTTTATCAAAACTGCCTGAACTTGAGAATTTGCATCTTTTTCAAATTCTTCATCTACTTGAAAATTTACAAAATCTCCAACAGCTACTGCTTTTGCACCAAATCCATAAAGTAAGCCTGCAAAAAGAATGGTAGTGAAAAAAAATGTAAATGCTTTTTTGCTGTACATAAAATCCTTAGTTTTATTTACTTTAAATTACAAATCTGAAAGTTACTTATAATACGGGGTAATGCTTTTTAAGTTATCAATAATTTCAGTCTTAGATCCTTTGTATATGATATTTTGCAATTTTTCAATATTTTTTTGCATATCCACAAAACTAATATCCGATAACTTTGCGACAAAGATTTTTTTATGGTGCGTTACCATCGTCCCCTCTTCAGCAGTTAACATTTCTTCAAATAATTTTTCACCAGGTCTTAATCCTGTAAAAACAATGGCAATATCTTGGTCTGGCTTAAATCCCGATAATCTTATCATTTCCCTTGCTAAATCTAAAATTTTTATAGGTTTTCCCATATCTAATACAAAAACCTCTCCACCATTTCCTATTGCCCCCGCTTGCATTACCAAAAGACATGCTTCATGGATAAGCATAAAATACCTTTTCATTTCAGGATGAGTAACCTGCACTGGCCCACCTTTTCTAATATGCTCTTTAAATAAAGGAATCACACTACCACGACTGTTTAACACATTGCCAAATCTCACTGATATGAATTTTGTGTGCTTGCCTCCAGTCGCGCCGAAGGGTTTTTGGTTATATGCTTGGCAAATCATTTCGCATACTCTTTTAGTAGCCCCCATCACAGAAGTAGGATTTACCGCTTTATCAGTTGAAATAAAAATAAATTTTTCTACATTATATAATATGCTTGCCTTAACTAAAACTTCGGTTCCAAAAATATTATTTTTCACCGCTTCGTCGGGCTGGTCTTCCATTAATGGAACATGTTTGTAAGCTGCAGCGTGAAAAACAATTGCAGGTTTTAATTCTTTAAAAATGGCATTTATTTTTTCTTCATCTTTTATATCAACCACTAAAGAATTAACTTTTACATTTGGAAATTTATCTTTTAATTCATTTGCCACATTAAATATGCCCGTTTCATCCTGATCTAAAATAATCAATGAAGATGGCTTAAATTTTGATACTTGCCTTGATAATTCCGAACCAATAGATCCGGCCGCACCAGTAATTAGCACTATTTTATCTTTTATAAATTGTTCTATTTCTTTTTTATCTAATTCAATTGCATTTCTTCCTAATAAATCCTCCACATCAACATCTTTTAAATTTTTAATAGAAACTTCCCCCCGTATAATTTCAGATAACATTGGGGCAATTTTAATTTTATATAAGCCGGCTTTTCTTCCCAATTCCACCGCTTCTTTAATTGTTTTATTATCAGCAGAGGGAATCGCAATAATTAATTGCTCAATATTATTGTCTTTTACAACTTTAGGAATATCAAAAATATTGCCTAACACTTTGAGTCCGTGTATTTTTACCCCCTTTTTCATTGGGTTATCATCAACAAAACCAACGGGAAAATAAGTATTTGTTTTTGAAGATAAAATATTTCTTGCAATTTGCTCTCCTGCATCACCAGCCCCCACAATCAGCGTTCTTTCTTTTCCAGCAAAACTATGTAATCCGTGAATTTGAAAATATACTCTTTTGGAAAATCTTATTCCACCGCAAAAAATCAATACCAGAATATAGCTTACAAAAATAGTGGATCGGGGAAAATTTAAAAAACGAGGAAAATAACTTGATAAAAAAATAGCTATACTTAAAAATATAAAAGAAATCGTAGTGGCCAGAAAAATAGAAACAACTTCATTGGCCCCCACATACGACCAAGAAAAAGAATAAAGTTTTTGGAAATAAAATACTGGAATTATAAAAATAATCGCTAATATAATTACCCTAATAACAAAGGGGTCGTATTGTTTAGGTATATTCAAATCAAATCGCAGGAGAAAGGCTAGGTATATTGAAAGCGCAATAAAAAAAATATCACAAATGATAAAAAAGATTGTCCTTTTTATTGCGGTTTTTTTAAATAAACTCATTTTTATAGCCATCTTACATAATAATTATTCTACTGCAAATTAAACCTTTTGGCTGAAAATTTCCAAAAACTTCGCGTCTTATCAATTTCAATGATAAGACTTGTTGTTTTTTAAAATTTTCAGCTTCAAAATTTATAATTTTCGTCACGAAAATTATTAAGTAAAATGGCTAATAACTTCTTTTAAATTTTTCACTACAAAATCAATTTCTTTTTGGGTTAGATTGTTGAAAAATGGCAACGCTAAAGTTCTTTGGCTAATATTTTCTGCAACGGGATAATCGCCCTTTTTATATCCAAAACTATTTTTATAAAATGGCTGCAGATGAATTGATTGAAAATAATTACTACATTGAATTCCCCTTTCTGACATTTTTTTTATAATTAAATCTCTTTTTTTGCTAGAAAATTGATCTGATAATTTTACCACATATACAAACCAGCTTAATTGACTTTCTTTGGAAACATACGGAATCTCTAGGGCCTCTATCCCATTTAATTTTTCGTTATACCATCCAGCCACTTTCTTCCTTTTTTTCAAAATTTCTTGTATTCTTTGCATCTGTACAATCCCCAAAGCACAACTTACTTCAGAAAGGCGATAATTATAACCCAATCTTACATGTTCTAACCACTTTCCATTTTTTACCGCTCTTCCTTGATTAGCCATACTTTGGCACAATTGTGCAATATTTTTATTATTTGTTACTACCATGCCTCCTTCGCCTGTAGTAATTTGCTTATTAGGATAAAAAGCAAATACTGAAGCATCGCCAAAGCTCCCGCATTTCTTACCCTTATACTCTGAACCCAGTGCTTCGGCTGAATCTTCAATTAAAAATAATTTATGTTTTTTAGCAATTTTTTTTAATTTATCCCAGTCGGCGGGATGGCTAAATACATCAACCGCTAAAATTGCTTTTGTTTTTTTAGTTATTTTTTTTTCAATTTTTGTAACATCAATATTTAAATTATCTTTATTAATATCTACAAATACCGGCGTTGCCCCTTCATACAATATGCAATTTGAAGAGGCAACAAAAGAAAAAGGCGTAGTAATAACTTCATCTCCTTTATTAATTCCTAAAGCTTTTATAATTAAATGTAATGCACTAGTTCCTGAATTTACCGCAACGGCATATTTTACGCCAACAAAAAATGCCACCAAATTTTCAAATTCTTTTAGTTTGGGACCTAATGCCAATTTTGGGCTTTGTAACACTTTTACAACTGCATTAATTTCTAATTGGGTGATATTTTTCAAATTACTTACTTTCAGAGCCATATAAAATCTATGCAAGTTGGTTTGGGTATGAAAAGATTGATTTTTCTAAATAAATAGCAATATAAATAGCAATTAAAATATTTATATTGTAATAGAAAAAAATCTTTGAGCGGCATATCTATTAAATGGATTCTATTTTTTTCCGAATTTCATTATCAATAAATTCTGGTAAATCCAGCGGGTCTATTTCTTGACCGGATCTCTCTTTGATTATTTCTGCTATTTTACTTTCCACTAAATGTCCTATGCGACGTTGAAGCTGAAAAGGTGTTTCACTTTCTTGAAACCAACCTACCCCCTCCTCGTTAAACCTTTTATAATTTGGATTTGCCTCATTTTTATCAATTCTTCTATCAAGTTCATTAATTTTTTTGCCACCAGGAGTAACCTCTGCTAACAAAGCCCAATTAACATCCCGGGTATAGTCATCTATATAATGCAATACTAAACATGCAATATCTTTTTGGGAAAGTGGACCTTGCTTACCAAGAATTTTAAGGATTAATTCCTGAACCCATTTTTCTCCGCCCACTCCTTCTTTAATGTAAATAATATCTTCACTAACTTTATTGTCTCGCATCACTTCTAATTCTTTTCTTGCCTGATTTTCAAGAACGGACTCTGTAACGCCTTTTAATTTTAAAGCTTCTTGCATTGCTTCAATATCATTTCTTTTATAAAAATCATGCAAGGCAGCAGCTGATTTTAAATCTCTTACTGTCTCTTCCGATAGGTTTAATTTTTCTCCAAAAACTTCAGCTCGAGCCACTTCAACCAAACAATGATCAGATACATTGCCCCAATCTTTTTTGTTTGCCTTTACTGAACTCGAGGGTTTTCTTTCCCATAGACCATGTGCTTTGTGTAACTTTAATACTTCGTAAACATCCCGTCCCAACCCAATAAAAAAATGCCTTTTTTTAGCTTTAAATTCTTCTGTTTCTTTAAATTGAATTGAATCAATTCTTTCTGCTTTTTCATTCATAATAATGTGTAAATATATTTTTATTTTAAAAAACCAAAAGACTCGTATTCTAATACTTCAATAGCATTTTTTGAAACAATAAAGTCTTGTCCAAAAATATTAATTATTTTTTTTCTGGCGGTAAAATTCCCTTATCAATATAATCTGGAATTTTATTTATTTCCCCCTTGGCTTTATCATAAGGTATTTTTGGTCCAGATGGATAAAGAATTATTTTCCCTTCGGTCATGTTTCTTGCCAATTCTCTATTAGATTTTGGATCATACCGCTTTGTCCTTGGCAGATGATAAATATCAGTTATTAAAATTATCTTTCTATTTTCATCAATTGATTATTTTGGAAATTTTTCAAACTGGTGGCCAGTGTGTTCTATGCCCAACTTACCTGATATGACAATTTTTTTTCTTGGAAAATGATACCTTTTTTCTACCCACCCTTCATCAATTCTCTGTCGGAAATTATCATTTGACCAATCAGTGCCATTCCAATAAATATCAGGACCAAAATTTAAAATATCTTCTAAAGTAAGCTCTTCAATCTTTTTACCCAAACGCTTAGCGGTAACTTCTTTGGCAACTTTGATTCCTGTTGCGAGCCTAGTATTGCTTTCATTTATTTTTCTTTTTATATCTTCTTTTGCAATTTTATCTTCTAATGCAAATATTACTTGACCAACTTCTTTTGCTTCTTTAAATTCCTCTGCAATGTCAATGGGTGGACCTGATAATACCCAAACTAAATCCCAGTCTCTCTCTACCATAGGAACTTCTATACCCCTCTTATGAAATTCCCTCATTTCATCTAGTATTTCATCTTTTAAATCTTCTTTTTCTAGATCTATTCCCTGATCCGATGGGCTATCCATACGGATTCCATGGTTTTCAAAAAAATGACCTTTTGATTCTTTTTCTGCCACATTTTTATTGTTTATTTTTTCATCATCTTTAATGAATACAATATTGTGACCCCCCCTCGGAAAATTCTCTTCGGGAATACTTTTTTGAATAACCTTTACACCATAACCTTTTAATTTTTTCATCGCTTTTTTGTCACCGCTCAAAAAAAGAGCATACGGATAAGCAGGATTACCCCTTAATAGATCATCATCATCATGATTATCAATTAATGGACCTATTACTGCCCTGCCTCCCTTTTTTAATACTCTCGCCATTTCATAAGCACACCTTAAAAAATTACCTGGGGTTAAGTGTTGAATCAAATAAAATGCAAAAATCATGTCAAAAGATTCGTCTTTAAATGGTAGTGCCTGGCCAATAGCAGCCACAAATTTCCCTTCAGGAAAAGATTCTTTTGATTTTGTTCTATATTTTTCTTCTATGAAATCTGGACTTAGAGAAATAACCTCTGCCTTTATCCCTGCCTCTTTTAGTTGCTTAGCAAACTTTGCTTCCAACCCTGCCCCCAAATCTAAAACAACTTTTCCTTCCAATTCCCGTTTATCAAATAAAAGCTCTCTCTCGTAAGTTGATAAATCCCTGCCTTCTGGTGGCCACGAACTATCAATCGTGCGTTGAATATAATGATAAGGCTCTTCTCGATTATCAAAATGGTACTTTTGATTTCTTTCTGACATATTTTTATTGTTTATTTATTATCATTTTTAATTAATACAATATTATGACAAGTAACATTGTAAATTCTTTGACCATAATGATCGTCTTCATCGTGATATACTTTCATACTCTTAATTAACAATTTCTTTTTGGGAATACTCTCTTGAATAACTTTTACGCCATAAATTTTTAATTTTTCCATCGTCTCTTTACTATTCCCTAAGGCAATACTGTCAGGATCATCAACATCTGGCATTGTACCCAGTGTTGCTTTACCCCCCTTCTTTAATACTCTTGCTATCTCAAGTATGCATCGCAAAAACATTTTTTGGGATATATGTTCAACTAAATGAAACGCAAAAATTCTGTCAAAAGATTCGTCTGCAAATGGCAGTGCCTGTCCGGTGGCAGCCACAAATTTACCTTCAGGAAAAGATTCTTTCACTTTTTTCCTGTATCTTTCTTTTGTAAAATCTGGACTTAGCGAAACAACATCTGCTTTTATTCCCGACTCTTTTAATTGTTTGGCAAATTTTGCCTCTGGGCCTGCTCCTAAATCTAAAACCGTTTTACCTTCTAATTCTTGCCTGTTAAATAAAAGATGTTGTTCATATAACGACAAATCTCTCCCGCCTTCAGGTTGTACCTGATGTTCAATTTCTCCTGGACTATATAAAGAAAGTTCTTTTAACTTATCGTCAGGATTTATATTTCTTTCTAACATATATTTTAATATTTTTTATGTATATGAATAGATAGCAATTCCCACAATAACTAGTAATACTTGAATACCGTAACAAATCGCAAGGGTTTTTTTGGTAGAAAATCCCTTTTGCAAAAGCTTATCGTAAAAATGAGACCTGTCGCCTAAAAATATAGATTTACCATTTGCTATTCTCCTTATATTGGTAAAAACTCCGTCAAATATTGGCAAACCAATAATAAAAATTGGGCCCAACACACTATAAATTTCATAGGGCCGAGAAAAAAGCATCGCAAAAACCGATAACAAAAAACCCAACGAATAGGCGCCAGAATCACCCATAAAAACTTTGGCTGGAGGAAAATTAAAACATAAAAAAGATGCTACAGCTCCCAAGCAAACTAGTGCAACCAATAAAACAAAACTATTGCCAGTTATTAAGCTAAGCATTACAAAACCTAATAAAGAAATAAATACTTGACCACCAGCTAAACCATCCATACCATCTTGATAGTTTATTGAATTTATTACGGTAAAAATATATATAAAACCCAATAATATGGCAACAATATATAGAGGGACGAAATTAAAAATAATACCTGAAAATGAAAGAATAATGGCTGGAATTAATGCGGATAATAACAAAATTGGAAATTTTAAAAATGGTTTTATGGTAGAAATATGCTTCCATTTTAAATCATCCCACAACATCACGCAAAAAATAATTAAAAATCCTAAGATGATTGCAATAAGTTGAGGGACAATCTCTTTTGTTGTAATAAACAAAAACCCAAGCAATATGGCAAGTGCCATCCCTAGCCCACCTATAAGCGGGATGCTTTTTTTATGGATTTTTAATACATCGCCTTCTGGAACATCAACCAAAAAATTGGTTTTTTCAGAGAATTTTAATAAAAGAAAAATAGCAATAATGCCTACAAAAAAAGGTGCTAAAAAATAAAATATACTTATTATCATTTTTTTATTTCATAACAATATACCCTCGAAGGGGCGTTGGTATGAATGCTAATATTTTTTAAAAAAGTAAAATTATTTTTTTCGTAAAACTTTATGGCGTTTATTAATTCTTCACCAACCACAACTTTAAATACTGTAATATTTCTTTGTTTCATTTGATCTAAAAATACATCTAATAACAATTTTCCCAAGCCCTGCCCTTGGAATTTTTTGATTATGGCAATAGTTAATAATTCTGCCTTAGGCAAAGATTGTTCTTTTTTAGGATATAAGAAGGATTCTAATATTTTTTTAAAAGAAGAAAAAATTTTAGGCAATAATATCACAAATGACTGAAAAAAATAATGCGAAAGAAAATACTTATAAAACTTAATATGCAACGAACTTAAAAATCCTCCACTTATTTCAGTTTTATGGACTTGGGCTAATTGTAGTGCATCATTTTTTTCTGCTAAACAAAAAATCATTTTTTATTAATTAACTCTTGCACTTTTGTTTCCATTTTTTCTAAAAGAATATTCTTATCAAATTCTTTTTCAGCTTTTTTTCTGCCAGAAAGGCCCATCATTTTTGCTTTTTTTAAATCCGATAAAAGAGTTGTGATAGCACTAGCCAAAACTTGGGCATTCTTAGGTGGTACTAAAATACCGGTTATATTTGGTTCAATTGCATTACGGCATCCACGCACATCGGTTGTAATAATGGGCTTAGCCATTGCCGAGGCCTCCATAACACTATGAGGAAATCCTTCGCGGTATGATGGCAAAACAAATATATCCATTACCGCATACAATTCGTCAACATCGGTTCTTTCTCCTAAAAATATGACATTTTTTTCTATTCCAAAATTTTTCACCATATTTGGATTAAGACTGTCTTTTTTTTGCAAATCAGAAGGGCCCACAACTAACAACAAAGTATTAGGAAATTTTAAAAGCACTATTTTAAATGCTTCAAATAACTCTAAATACCCTTTTTCTTTTACGAGCCTAGCCACAATACCAATTACGCCTTGTTCTGGTTTAATTCCTAATTTTTCTTTTTTTTCTTGGATAAATTCTTTTGAAAATCTTGTGCTATCAAATTTTTCAATATCAATTCCATCTCCTATGTATTGTGCCACACTATCTTTAATAATTTTTTCTTTTTTTGCAGTTATAAAATCTTCTTGATTCCTAAAAAAGATAAAACTTGAGCACCAAGCGGCTATTTTTTCAATGAAAATAAAAAAATTTCTTTTTATATATGGAGTATTTTCATGAAAATAATATCCAAAAATAGTATTTACCACAATTGGCACCCCTGCTAGGCGAGCTGCTAATTGGCCTAACAATCCCGGTTTTGGCGTAAAAGTAAGGACAATATCAAATTTTTCTTTTTTAAAATAAAAAAATAATTGACATAAAGAAACTACATCTGAAATTGGGGTAAATATTTTTCTTTTAATTGTAATTTCTTTTACCTCTATTCCTTCGCTTCTAATACTTTTGAGCCATTTTCCAGGAGAGCATACCACAAAAACAGAGTATCCTTTATTTTTAAAAAACTTTAATTCAGAAAGTAATAAAAATTTCAGCGTAATATCAGCCGCCACCACAAAACAAATTTTGTTTTTATGATTATCCATTTTTC
>Ga0075909_136_pt1 | contig 9241 bp, 9 predicted proteins | sample RifGroA2_FD_68328 | JGI IMG/M metagenome (GOLD analysis project Ga0075909, IMG submission 68328) | Parcubacteria bacterium GW2011_GWA2_33_14
AGAATTTTTCTGTTTGTTGGGGAGACAAACTCCTCGCAAGTGATTTTTAATTTAAAATTTTCAATTTATTTTTTTGTCGGGGTGCTGGGATTCGAACCCAGATTAAATCGTCCCAAACGATTCGTGCTGCCGTTACACTACACCCCGTTTAATCACTTTTTATATTTACAAAATTCTTTATCATGTTGCCAAACTTGCTTATAATGTATTATCCTATGGCAATTAGAACAAACAACTGCGCATTTTTCAATTTCTTTCTTGACTCGTTCAAATGCCAGGTGATTATAGGCCGCATAGCCTATACTAAATTCTTTATCCCTCAAATGATGGAAATCCAATACTCTATGATCTTTTGTGCCACACTTACAACACCCATATTTTTCCTTATAATTTTCTAAGAATTTCCGATACTTTTCCCGTAATAACTTTTTATCATGATTAAAACAGTAGCGACATTTTAGACGCCTATAAACTTTATCATCTATTGTGTTCGCTACGCCAAAATCCAATTCTGGATAATATTTGTTACAATACTTGCACAACTTCATTACTTAATTGTAATACTTTTGGGAGCGGTAATCAAGGTTCAAATTATGAATGTTCAAATTATGAAAATATAAAAATGAAAGCTGTTTCGGATTATATCTCTAAAAATCTTCCTTGTCAAAGGGTAAAAATCATGATAATATCTTAGTTGATTCCAAAGAAACTTGTCCCCGTAGTTCAATGGATAGAACACCAACCTTCTAAGTTGGATATATAGGTCCGATTCCTATCGGGGACACAATAATGAAAAAACAATATGGCGGCTAACGCGCATACTCAACTACTCTATTCTCGCGAATAACTGTTACTTTAATTTCTCCCGGATATTTTAATTCTTCTTCAATATTTGCCGCAATTTGGCGAGCCATTTTTTGAACCCCCAAATCGTCAACCTTATCTGATTTCACAAAAACTCTAATTTCTCTTCCTGCCTGGATAGCATAAGTTTTTTCTACTCCTTCAAATCTATTACCAATATCTTCCAATGCTTTCAATCTTTGCAAATAGTTTTCTATACTATCTTTTCGGGCTCCCGGACGAGAAGCCGAAATTCCGTCAGCCACAGTAACAATAACTGCCTCTATTGAATCAACAGGATAGTCACCGTGATGAGTTCTCATTGCATGGATTACTGCTTCTGATTCACCAAATTTTTCTAAAATTTTAATTCCAATTTCAATGTGCGAACCTTGAATCTGCTGATCAATTGCTTTTCCAATATCATGAAAAAGACCCCCTCTTTTTGCAACCTGGCTATTTGCCCCCAATTCATCTGCTATTGTTTCTGCAATTAAAGCTACTTCCATTGAGTGCTGTAATACATTTTGGCCATAACTTGTTCTATAATGCAATCTGCCTAATATTTGAACTAATTTTTCATTAACACCCAAAAGAGCCATATCATAAATTGTTTTTTCTCCAACTTGTTTTATAACCTTTGAAATTTCTTCTGTTGCTTCTGCCACTTTTTCTTCAATTTTTGCTGGCTGAATTCTGCCATCTAAAATCAATTTATCCAAGGCAATTTTGGCTATCTGCCGACGAATAGGATTAAAACAAGAAATTACCACCGATTCGGGAGCCTCATCAAGAATTAATTCCACTCCTGTTATTTTTTCAAAAGCTTTAATATTTCTGCCTTTTTATATCTAGGGTATCTTTTCCGCTTTCTTCCATTTTTTTAATTCTTTCTAAAATATCTTTTTGAGAATCTATTTCAACTAAAGTCAAAAGTTCTTTTTTAGCATCTTCTCTTGAAAGACTTGCAACTTTTTCTAGTTTTATTTCTGCTTCGGTTCTTAATTTATCTAACTCGTCTTTTGTAGATTTTAATTTTTCAGTTTTGTCTTGAAGTTCTGTTTCTTTTTTATCAAAAGTTTCTACTTTTGTTTCAAGAAGTTTTTCTCTATCTAAAAGAACTTGTTGAGCTTTTAAAAACTCTCGCCTTCTTTCATCAGTATCTTTTTGAGCTTTTTCAATAATATCAGACGCTTTAGCTTCTGATTTTTTAATTAACTCTGTGGTTTCTTCTTTTACTTGCAAAACTTTCTTTTGTAGTTTTGCTTCAAGCGAACCTGCCCTTTGTTTGGCAATTGATTGGCGGACATAATAACCAATCACACATCCTATTACTAAAGATAAAAACCCGGCTATAAATATAATAATTATTTGATCCATAAATTTGATATTTAAAAATTATTTATATAATTCAAAGTTAATAAGACTTTTTATGTGGGAAAAATTAAATAATTCATTTTTCGCACATAAAAAAACTCATCCAACATGGTGAGTTGCTCGTAATACAATATATTTAACTAAAAACTATTTAGAATCTTTATTAGCTTCTATTACTTCATCAATAAGTCCATACTCTTTTGCTTCTGATGCCGTCATATAAAAATCTCTATCGGTGTCTTTTTCAACCCTATCTATTGGCTGGCCAGTGTGTTTTGACAAAATCTGGTTGATAGACGCTTTAATTTTTATAATCTGCTTTGCAGTAATTTCAATCTCTGTTGCTTGGCCTTGGGTTCCCCCAGACACTTGATGCAACAATATTTCAGCATTAGGAAGGGCAAAGCGTTTTCCTTTGGTTCCTGCTCCTAAAATAATTGCTGCCATAGAAGCTGTAAGCCCAATACAAATGGTGGAAACGGGACACTTTATAAACTGCATGGTGTCATAAATTGCTAATCCTGCAGTAACCGAACCACCAGGGCTATTGATGTAAAGCTTTATGTCTTTTTTAGGGTCTTTAGAAACTAAATACAACATTTGAGCAATAACAATATTTGCATTTAAGTCGCTTACTGGACCCGCTAAAAAAACAATGCGCTCTTCTAAAAGCCTTGAAAATATGTCGTATACGCGCTCACCGCGTTGTGTTTTTTCTACAATAGTTGGTACTATTGGCATTGCCTGCCTGCCGGTAGGCATGGAATATTTTTTTAACACTTTATTCATCTCTTCCTCTAATTCTTTCTCTGAAACTTCAATATTTTCTACTTTTCCAATTTGTCTTAATACTAAAAAGTTTTTAATCCTTTTTTCAGCTTCCAATGTAAAAGATGCCTTAATTTCTTCTTCTGTTTTTTTAATACTAGATAAATAATCTTCAAAAGGCATTTTAAAATTCTTTGCAATCTGGTTTTTTAAGTCTTCAAATAATCTTGCTTGTTCATACTCAACCATTTTTTCTGGTAAATCAAACTTAACTTTCTCAGTAATCTTGCTTACCATTTCACCTCTTTTTCTTTGTCTTTCTTCTTCGTTTTTTTCCATGGTAATACCTTCTTTTAAATTTTCTTTCAATGAAACTAAACCGTCAAACACACCCAATGCTTTTGCAAATTCATCATTAATTTCAGGCAATTCCATTTTTTGCACCGAAATCATTTTTACTTTAAAATTTGAATCTTTTCCCGCCAAATTTTTATTTGGAGTATTTTCAGGAAACTTTGATATAAATTCTTTTTCTTGGCCAGCTTTCATTCCAATAATATTATCTTCAAAGTCCTTTAAAAATCCTCCTTCGCCCAAAATAAACTTATCTTTTATTTCTTTTCCACCATTAATATCTTTATTTTGATATTCAATTTCCACAAAATCTTTTGCCTCGGCAGGCCTGTCTTCTTGTGAAAATTTTGCGCGTGATTTTTGCAAATAACGCAACGCTTCTTCTATTTCTTTTTGATCAACTAAAATATTTGAGCTTTTTACTTGAGAAGCAATTTTTTTATAATTAGGCAATTCAATATCGGGCAACACCGAAACTTTCACCTTAAACAACAATGGATTTCCTTTCGCAATTTTCACTATTTGCACCTCTGGTTCGCCAATAGGTTCTAGTTTATTTTCAGTAACAAATTTAGCGTATGATTTTTTCACCGCCAAATCTCCAGCTTCCATAAGCAAATTTTCTTGCCCAACTTCTTTTTCAACCATTTCTTTTGGCACATTTCCCTTCCTGAAGCCATCTATTTTTACATGTTCTTTCAAATGTAAAAGCGCCTTTTGGATGTATTCTTCAAACTCTTCTACACTTAGTTCAAACCCTACCTCAATCTGTGACTTTTCTAGTTTCTTGACACTATAATTCATAAAAATTAACTCAAAATTCACCCGGTTAAATAATTTCGCTTTGCGAAATTAAAATCCAGGGGATTTTATTTAACTGGGTAAACTTCAATTTGCGATTTTTCTATTTTTTTTAAATTTGTTTTCATTTTATTTTATACCAATAAAAGATTTGTAATTATTTTTACCATTTTGTCCTTTTCTTGCCTATCGCTCACGGCAATTAGTAATGCCAAAGCCGTCAATGCATTATCATTGATTTTTCGTTCTCCGCTTTCTTTGTATAAGTAATTATTTCTATCCAAAAAGTAAACAAACAGAAATGAAGCAGTTCTTTTATTGCCATCTACTAATGGATGATCTTTAATAATAAGATACAAAAGATGGGCGGCCTTTTCTTCCAATGAGCCATAAAGATCTTTTTTATCAAATGTTTGATACAAGTTTCCTATAATTCCTTTTAATTTATCACTGTTTTCTGTGCCAAAAAGATCGCTGGCTTCTTTTTTGACAATCAATTCATTTTTCAGAGTATTAATCACTTTCAACACATCTTCATAAGTCAAAATAAACTTTCCCTTGCCGTTTTTAACTAAAGAAACTTTTTCTTTATCGTATTGCTCAAGTAGTGTTAGTGTCTTGGAATAATTTGCCAACAAATTCAAAATCTCCTGCTCTTGACCGGCAAGTAAATCATACTTTGATTTCTTTTGTAAAAAATCAATAGAATTTTTCAACTCATTAAATTTATCTTGAGCTTCAAGCAATCTTTTCTCATTTATGGCATAACCCTTTACCAAATAATTTTTCAAGGTATTGGTCGCCCAAACTCTAAATTGCGTAGCTTTTTTAGAATTAACTCGGTATCCAACAGAAATAATGGCATCAAGACTATAAGAAATCGTTTTATACTTTTTCCCATCGGTGGCAGTTATTTCCATTTTGGAAACAACTGATTTTTCAACTAATTCTTTTTCCTTAAATATATTCTTTAAATGTTTACTAACTGCGGGGACTTGAACACTAAAAAGCGCTGCAATTTGTAGTTGCGTCAACCAAACAGTCTCATTATTCAATGAAACATCGATTCTCACTTTTTTATCAGGAGTTTGATAGATAAGAATCTCCCCATTTTTAATTTCTTTTTCTTTCATTTTTTATATATTTTATTTACCCACCAATTTTTTACAAACGGTAGGGATTGTGTAGATAAATAGTAACCTACTGTTGGAATCAATGCGCTTAATAGGTAATTCTTAACACCAATAAAATAAAAGATAGTTGCCGTAATAATATAAGTTATTATTGAGATAAAAACAACACGGAATATACTGGTTTCCCATGCTTTATCTGCCTCAACCCCCACATTCCTTTTTTTAATTAAATAAATTTCTTTTTTAATATCATCCATAATTTTAATTATTCTTATTTACCCAAGTAATTCTCTATTTCTGCTAACTTTTTATCAAAATCCTCGTCCATGTTGAAAACCTTAAATTCATATTTTGTTGCCTCTGCTTCAAAATAGCTTCCGTACTCACTAATCATTTTTGCAATCTTGCCATATGTTTCCTCATATTTTGTTTTCTCGATAATCCAATCATTTGGGGTAGTGCTCTTTCTTAAATCTTCAACAAACTTGCTGATATCTTTTTTTATAAGAAAAACTGCTTTAAAATTTTCCGCCCCATACTTTTTATATAATGCGCTTACTAACTGTGGCTCAACTTGATACCCTTCAATAATATAATCGTTCCCGTCGGTAATTTCACAAATCGACACCATATCAATTGCGCCGTAAGTTACTTTTGCTTGGGTCGTATATAATTTTACAATTTCTTTTGAAGTGTATTCGCCAAAGGCAATGTCGTTGCTTTTTTTAATTTTCCTTATCGTACTCCATGGAAACTTTTTTGAAATATCTTTTTTATTTGTATATTCTTTAGCTATAGTCTGAAGAGTGTCCGCACTAATCCAAGGAATACCTAATTTTTTTGACAACTTTTTAGATAATGTTGTCTTACCACATTTTGGCGGACCACCTATTAGGTAAATCATAAATTTATTTATAAAATATTATCTATTTTTGCGGCTATAATAAAATCGTTTTCTGATAAACCTTTTACAAAATGAGTCCAAAGAATAATATTAACTTTATTGTAATGAATTTCAATATCGGGGTGATGACCCTCTTTTTCTGCAACAACTGAAACTTTATTTACAAATTCCATTGCATCTTTAAAATCTTTAAACTTATATTCTTTTGTAATTTTACTTTGCCCTTCCGAAGCCTTTGGCATAGGAAGGTTAGTTTCCCCGCCTTCGCTAAAGCTACGACGGGCAGGTAAAAATTCCCAATCCTTTAATTGGGAAAGATACTCTTTAATTTCCTCCTGTTTGAGCGCCGCCATTTTTTCGTGCGGCACACATTTTTTGTTAATTAAGTCAGACATTTATAAATGAATTCGTTTCTATTTTATTTTTTAAATAATAAAATCTTCTTGCATTAATTTTGATTGGCGCAAAATAGACTTGAATGTTCCATAAGGGATTTCTTTTTTATTTGCCGGAACTATAACATTTAATGTAGTATTCTTACCATGCTTACAAAACTTTACATGACTACCTCTTTGGGAAATATATTTTTAAGATATAATTGGTTCGCTCGGTCAAAATATGAAAATGCGTTTTCCTATTCCTTCCTCCCTGCCAATTATAAATAAAGCCCTTGCTCTGAAGGACTTTGGTAATATATTTAGACGAATACAACTTAGGCATGGCTTAACATTAAATCAACTAACTCTGGATGCTCAATTTTGGATTTTTTTACGCTTTTATTGTCTTCAAAATACAAAACTAACGCTTCTTGTAAATTAACCAAAGCTTCCTTTTTTGTGTTGCCGAAACTAGACACATCAACATTCAAACACTGGGCAACATAGTTCGTGCGAATTAGCCTATGCCCTAAATCTCGCGGCTGTGAGATTTGGAATATACTTTCCCTCATATAGAACTACTAATACTTGCTCTTGTCAATATTATTTTACACGGCACACATTTTTTATCTTTTAAATCTTCTATAAATTTATTTTTCAATTTTTTCTATTTTAGCTGTTCCGAGTTACCCAATAACTTATTTTAGAGGTAACGGATGATTCTTGTCTTTAATCTATATTTAAGAAGGGAGCGACAATATACGACAATAAAAATAGTGTAAAAAATAGTTCTAAAAGACCAATACCAATAACAATTTTTAATAATGTATTTTCTTTTAAAAATCCTTTTTTTATTTTAATAACAGTAATAATGCTAAAAATTAGTAAAAATATTTGTAAAATTACAGATATTGGAATCAATATTGATTCTGCAATAATAATGTACCAAATATTAAAATCCCCCATCGAAATAATGAATATTGAATACATTAAAATTAGGGGTACTAAGGGTATTAATACTGATATTACTTCTAAAAATAACATAAACCTTATCAATCTGAAATGTTCTGGTAATTTATCAATTGCTTGAATTATTTCTTGTTCCATATTATTTTTATTTTTAATAATATTTATACCAAGAACGCCACTATGAGCAAGGCAACAATGTTTAATACCTTAATCATTGGATTGATTGCTGGACCAGCGGTATCTTTATAAGGATCTCCCACGGTATCACCAGTAACTGCGGCTTGGTGGGCGAATGAGCCCTTGCCACCCAAGTTTCCTTCTTCAATATATTTTTTAGCATTGTCCCAAGCAGCGCCTCCTGTAGTCATAGAAATACCCACAAATAATCCTGTAACCGTGGCTCCAATTAATAAACCTCCCAAAGCTTCAACTCCCAATAAATAACCAACTAAAATTGGGGCAACTACTGGAATTAGTGCCGGAATCATCATTTCTTTTATTGCAGCTTTAGTTACGATATCAACGCATTTTCCATATTCCGGTTTTGCAGTGCCTTCCATTAAGCCTTTAATTTCTCTAAATTGTCTTCTCACTTCTTCAACCACTTTTCCTGCAGTTTTGCCAACCGCCCCCATCAAAAATGAGGCAAATAAATAGGGAAGCAGTCCTCCAATTAACAAGCCCGCAATCACTTTTGGATCAGCTAAAAAGAAATTTGCAGCTCCTAGGGAACCTGACAAATTAATTACTTCCTGACTATATGCGGCAAACAACACCAATGCGGCTAATCCTGCCGATGCAATTGCATATCCCTTGGTAACCGCTTTTGTGGTATTACCCACGGCATCTAAAGCATCTGTAATTTTTCTAATTTCTGGTGGCATTCCAGACATTTCTGCAATTCCACCAGCGTTATCGGTAATTGGCCCATACGCATCAACTCCTACTACAATTCCTGAAATTGATAACATAGAAACTACCGCTAATGCCACGCCATAAATTCCTGCTAATTGAAAACTTATTATAGTGCCCGCGGCAATTAACAATACCGGAAAGGCAGTTGATTGCATTCCTAATCCAAGCCCTCTAATAATATTAGTGCCATGGCCAGTTTCAGATGCTTTTGCAATTGACCTTACTGGACCATATTTTTTCGAAGTATAGTATTCGGTGATAATAAACATTCCAACCGCAATTACTAATCCAATTAAAGTTGAAAAATAATAATTATTTGCCAGCACTTCTTGGCCTGCCATCATTTTTGCAATTAAAAAATAAAAAGCAACTGCAGAAAGTACAACAGAAACGGCCAACCCTTTATACATAGAACCCATAATACTTTTGCTTTTACCTAATTTAACAAAAAAACTACCAATGATTGAAGTTAAAACCGAAATACTTCCCAAAAATAATGGCAATAAAATAAATTCAATGGATTTAGGAAATAACAGCGCACCCAAAATCATTGTGGCAACCATTGAAACAGAATAAGTTTCAAAAATATCCGCTGCCATTCCTGCGCAATCCCCAACATTATCTCCTACTTGATCAGCAATTACCCCGGGATTTCTTGGATCGTCTTCAGGAATTCCTTTCTCAACTTTTCCTACTAAATCAGCTCCCACATCAGCGGCTTTAGTATAAATACCTCCACCAACCCTAGCAAAAACAGAAATTAAGCTGGCGCCAAAACCCAAGGCCACTAAGCCCTCTAT
>Ga0075909_130_pt1 | contig 7449 bp, 7 predicted proteins | sample RifGroA2_FD_68328 | JGI IMG/M metagenome (GOLD analysis project Ga0075909, IMG submission 68328) | Parcubacteria bacterium GW2011_GWA2_33_14
TTAAAATCAAAATTAGTTGGAATTCCTAGTATAAATGAAGTGTTGCAAAAAAACGGCTATCAAGAAGATTTTGCTCAAATTTTTACCGAATGGACAATAACTTTAATAGTCAATGATTGTCAGATAAATTTAAAATACTGTTATTTAAATAACAGTTTAGATAATTTAAAAATTAATCCAACTCTTATTTTCTTGCCAATAAGTGGTGATAGTTCACTATCGGTTACTAATGTCACAAAAAATTGGTCGGGTAATTGGCAAAAAATCATCGGTGGAAGTGGAGATTTAAAATTAAAATTTTCAAGTTTATTAGGACTTGATTTTAAGGTTCCTTATATTATTTTTGATAAAAGTAATAATTATACAATCAATTTTTTAAATCTTGATAAAAATCAAGAAGGCGAAATTAATATTGAAGATTTCGGTAGCAAGTATAATTCCTTGATTATTATTCCTTCGTTGCAAACAAAAATTTCTAAATTCAATGGTTTTGAATCAACTTATCCTTATACTTTTATTGTTTCAATAACTGGGGCTGTGCAAGATTCAGACCAAGCATTGATACAAAGCCTGTTAGATCAAATCGATTCCCTTAAAAAGCAAATTGCGGCAATACTCGCATCAAACGGTACCTCAAGAAATGATGATATTTCATGCACTGCATTAAATAATAATCTTTATTTTGGAATTTCAAATAGTAGCGCGGTTACTTGTTTGCAGCAATTTTTAAAAACCCAAGGCCAAGATATTTATCCCGAAGGACTTGTAACGGGTGTTTTTGGCAACTTAACCAAATCAGCAGTAATTCGTTTTCAAGAAAAATATTATGTTCAAATTTTAATTCCTCTCGGTTTGACCAAGGGCACAGGTTTTGTTGGGTCTTCTACGCGCCTTAGAATTAATCAACTGAATTCTTGTAAAATCAATGAAGAATGTTTTTAGAATTTTAAAAAAAGAATTTCCCAACATCCAGAATAATGTTTTAATGAAAAATCATACAACTTTCAAAATAGGCGGTCCTGCCGAATATTTTTTAATAGTACGCAAAAGAGAAGATTTGATGAAGGCGATAAAAGTCGCCAAGAAATTAACCATACCTGTTTTTATTCTTGGCGGAGGCAGTAATCTTTTAGTTTCTGATAAAGGATTTTCGGGTTTGGTAATAAAAATTGAACTTGATAATTTAGTTTTAAAGAAAAAAAACACTATTATTTCAGATGCGGGAGTTACAATGCAAAATTTAGTGAATATGTCTTTAAAAAATAGTTTAGTCGCTTTGGAATGGGCAGGAGGCTTGCCAGGAACCGTGGGGGGCGCAGTAAGGGGGAATGCGGGTGCTTTTGGCGGAGAAGTGAAAGATTCAATTTTGAGTGTTGAAGCTTTAGATAAAAATTTACAATTAAGAAAATTATCTAATACGCAATGCCAATTTTCATATAGATCTTCCATATTTAAAAAGAAAAATTGGACTATTGTATCTGTAGTAATAAAATGCAAAAAGGGGGATAAAAAAACCCTGCAAGAAATTGCCAATTCTCATATTAAGTATCGAAAAGAAAAGCATCCTTTAGAATATCCTAATGCAGGAAGTGTATTTAAAAATGTAGATTTTAAAAAAATCCCTTTACGCCTCCAAAATCTTTTTTTGGATAAAGTGAAAAAAGACCCTTTTTTGATTGTGCCCTCAGCTTGGTTTATTATTGGGGCTGGTTTAACCGGTAAAAAAATTGGCAAGGCGCAAATTTCTAAAAAACATTCAAATTATATTGTAAATTTAGGGGGAGCCAAAGCAAAAGATGTGGCACAATTAATAACATTCGCCAAAGAAAAAATAAAAGAAAAATATGGCGTTAGTTTAGAGCAAGAAATACAATATCTTCAATAAAATTTAGAAAATAGTAAATAGAAAATAGAATCGTAGTATTTCGTATTCTAGATTCTATTTTCTAGATTCTAGATTCTAGAATTATGAACATAATAATTAAAACTAAAAATTTAGAGTTAACAGATTCTTTAAGAGTCTATATAAACCAAAGAATAGATGGATTAAAAAAATTTATCACTATTTTAAATGATGACAGTTTGCCTATTGGTAAAGGCAAAACCTTATCAGAAGTATTTATTGAAGTTGAAAAAGAAACTTTACACCATAAAAAGGGGCAAATTTTCAGAACAGAAGCAACTATCCATTTACCGGGAAAACATTTAGTGGCAGAGGCAAAGGGAGATGATTTGGGTAAAACAATTACCCAAGTTAGGGATGAATTAAAAAGAGAAATTAAAAAATATAAATTAAAAAAAATAGAATTACCACGCAGGCAAGCTAAAAAATTAAAAGATATATATTAAAATTTATGCAAAAAGAGCCAATCAATCCCGAACCTGAAAAAGTATTAGAAGAAATTCCAAAGGGGGCAACCGATATGACTGTTGCACTTTTTTTTGCCACGCATATAAATGACCCTTGTGGGGTAGAAGTGGGGCCTGGTCAAAGAGAAGATCTGAGGAAATCTTATATAATAAGAGCGAAAACAATGCTTGATAAAATGACTAACGAAGATGCCAGAGAATTTTTAAGACTTAAAATCCAAGAATACGAAAAATAGCTTCTGATAAGCAAAAAAATGCAATTTTGATAAACATCGTTTTTAGTGGTTTTTGTTTTACCCCGTTAGAAACTTTTTTTCTAACGGGGTTTTACAAAACGCTAATTTTTAGGTAATGTGATGATGTATTTGAATCTTTGAGTTAAAGAATACTATGAATATTTTACACAAAATCTTTGGGGATCCGAATGAAAAATACATAAAAAATTTAGAACCCCTAGTTAAAAAAATAGATTCTTTTGAACCGGAATTTCAAAAATTTTCCGCAGAACAATTAAAAGAAAAAACAAAAGAATTAAAAAGAAAACTTACCGAAGGAAAAACTTTGGACGATATTTTGCCAGAGGCTTTTGCATTAGTAAGAGAAGCTGCAAAAAGAACTCTCAATCAGCGCCATTTTTCTGTTCAATTAATTGGGGGAATTGTTTTACACCAGGGTAAAATCGCCGAAATGCGCACAGGAGAAGGAAAAACTTTATCTGCCACCTTGCCAGCTTACTTAAATGCTTTGGAAGGTAAAGGGGTTCATGTGGTTACTGTCAATGATTATTTAGCAAAAAGAGACATGGTGTGGATGGGCCAAATTTATGATGCCCTGGGGCTTACTGTAGGTTGTATTACTAATGCTTCTGGTTATATGTATGATCCTTCGCGGGCTAATAGCCAAGAAGATACCGATAGAGACATAAAAGGCGGATTTAAAGTGTTAGAAGATTATTTAAGGTCTGCAGAAAAAAAAGAAGTGTATGCAGCAGATATTACTTATGGCACTAACCACGAATTTGGTTTTGATTATTTAAGAGATAATATGGCTTATGATATGGGTCAGCAAGTTCAAAGGGGTTTTAATTTTGTGATTGTAGACGAAGTAGATTCTATTTTAATTGATGAAGCCCGCGTTCCATTGATTATTTCGGGGCAAGCCGAAGAAGCAACTGATAAATATTACCAATTTGTAAAAATAGTAGACCCCTTGATAAGAGAGGAAGATTACATTCTTGATGAAAAAATGAAAACCGTAAATTTTACAGAAAATGGACAAAATAAAGTGGTAAAAAGTTTGGGCCATGACCCTTGGCTTCAAAATGATATTCCTGCCACCCATCAATTAGAATCCGCATTAAGAGCTAAAACACTGTTTTTAAAAGATAGGGATTATGTAGTTAAATCCGCCCCGTCTGGCGGAGGAGAAATCATTATTATTGATGAATTTACTGGCAGAATGCTTCAGGGCCGTAGGTGGTCTTCTGGGTTGCATCAAGCAGTGGAAGCAAAAGAGGGAGTTAAAATACAGCCAGAATCCTTAACACTTGCCACTATTACTTTTCAAAATTTCTTCAGGCTTTATAAAAAAATTTCAGGAATGACTGGTACCGCGCAAACTTCAGCAGAGGAATTTGATAAAGTATATAAGTTAGATGTAATGGTGATTCCAACCCATATGCCAATGGTAAGAAAAGATTTGCAGGATAAAATTTACAAAACAGAAGAAGCAAAATTTAATGCAGTGATAAAAGAAATAAAAGAATTGCACCAAAATGGTCAGCCGGTTTTGGTTGGTACACGGTCTGTTGAACGAAACGAATATTTAGGAAAGTTGCTAGAAATAAATGGTATTCCTCATCAAATTTTAAATGCAAAAAATCACCAAAAAGAAGGAGAAATTGTCGCCCAAGCGGGAAAATGGGGTGCAGTTACTATTGCCACTAATATGGCAGGCAGAGGAGTTGATATTATTTTAGGCGGCAATCCTTCAAATAAAGAAGAATCAGAAAAGGTGCGCCAATTAGGAGGCCTTTGTGTAATTGGTACCGAAAGGCACGATGCCCGCAGAATTGATAATCAGTTAAGAGGTAGAGCCGGCAGGCAGGGGGATCCAGGCGCTTCGCAATTTTTTGTTTCTTTGGAAGACGATTTAATGAGGATTTTTGGAGGTGATAGGATAAAATCTTTAATGACGGCGTTAAATGTCCCAGAAGATGAGCCAATACAAGCTGGTATGATTTCTGGAGCTATTGAATCAGCTCAGGGAAAAATTGAAGGTTTTAATTTTGATGCTAGGCACCATATTTTAGAATACGATGATGTAATGAATAAGCACCGAGAAATTATATATAAAAAAAGGCGAGCGTTTCTTGAAAATCCTAAATCTGAAATTTTAAATTATCAAAATTCCCAAGATACAGATTTTCAAAACAAATTACTTCAAAGAGAAAAAGAAATGGGTGAAGAAAGTTTTAATCAACTATGCAAATTAGTGGGATTAAGAGTGTTAGATACGCTTTGGCAAGATCACCTTTCAAATATGGATCACTTAAAAGACTCTGTGCGATTAAGGGCTTATGGGGGACATGATCCATTAGTTGAATATAAAAACGAAGGCCGTAGATTATTTACCCAATTATTAGAAGAAATAGACCAAACCATTGCAAATAATATTTTAAAAGCAGAATTAACGCCTCACACTCATAATCACACCCCCGCAAAACCAATGCTAAATAATGGTGAGAATGAAATTGGAAGAAATGATTTATGTCCATGCGGCTCTGGAAAAAAATATAAAAAATGCCATGGAAAATAGCGTTGCAAAAAATTATGACTACAAAATTTAAAATACTATTTTTTATTTTACTAATTGCAGTTTTGCTGGGAGGGTTTTATTATAAAGACAATATTTGGGGTATTTATAATAATGTTGGAAAGAATTTGCAGAATTTTGAAAAAACAGATTTGGGCAATATTATAAATGAATTTAAAAAAGAAGTTTTCACGCCTTCTCCCTTAAATATTGGCGGGGAAGCAAATAATGTAGTTATGTTTAAAAACCAGTATTTTGAACATATTTCGCCGTTAGGAATTGGGCCTGCCGAATTAGTAAAAAGTTTTGGCTATGACTATATTGTTACAGGTGAAAATTTGATCCTTGGCAATTTTACCGGCGAACAAGAAGTTGTCCAACACTGGATGGATAGCCCGGGACACAGGGCCAATATTTTAAACGATAGGTTTACCGAAATTGGAGTAGCGGTGGTAAAGGGTAATTATAAAGGGCAAACCGTGTGGATTAGTGTTCAAGAATTTGGCTTGCCGCTTTCTAGTTGCCCGGAGCCAAGCGCTTCATTAAAATCGCAAATTGATGTTAATAAAAACCAATTAGACTTATTATTTTTAAAGATTGAAAATAAAAGAAACGAAATTAATAATACTAATTCAAGATCTCAAAAGTACAATGATTTAGTAGATGAGTATAATAAGTTAGTTGCAGAGTATAATGCGTTAAATACACAAACTAAGGGCATTATTTTAGAATACAATAATCAGGTTAATAATTTTAATCAGTGCGTTGCTGGTAATAATTAGTTTTTATGGAAAATAGTAATGAACAAAGGCCAAGGGTGGGCGTAGGCATATTAATATTTAAAGAGGGAAAAGTGCTTTTGGGAAAAAGAAAAAATTCCCATGGAAATGGCGAATATGCGGGAGCTGGAGGACATTTAGAATACATGGAATCTTTTGAAGATTGCGCTCGGCGTGAAATAAAAGAAGAGGTGGGAATTGAAGTTGAAAATATAAGATTTTTATGTTTGGTGAATGTAAAAGAATATGCACCCAAACACTATATTGATATTGGGTTAACTGCTGATTATAAAAGTGGCCAAATAAAAGTTATGGAACCAGAAAAGTTGGAATCTTGGAATTGGTACGATGTAAATAATTTACCCGCACCGCTTTTTGGAATGATTCCAAAGTATTTTGAAGCTTATACTACTGGTAAAAATTATTTTGATGTATGAATCATGTAGCAATATTAAGAAAAGATTGGGGTTTTCTTGAAAAGATTTTAAGTGGCAACCTGCTTTCGCATCCTCCTACGCCAAAGGCTTCGGACGGACACAGTAAAGCTTCGGCAAGGCAAAGAAAAACCATTGAATCAAGATGGTATAAAAATAAATATAGGCCATGGGATGCTATTAAAAAGGAGGATGTAATATATTTTAAAAATTCGGGTGAATTAATTTGCATAAAAGCGACAGTTAAAAAAGTTATTCAATATTCGCAATTAAATCCTATCAGGATTAAGCAAATTTTAAGTACCTACGGAAGAAATATTGGAATAGAAAAAAATGATATGCCAAAATTTTATAAAATTTTGGCATATAAAAAATACTGCGTTTTAATTTTTTTAAAAAATCCCCAAAAAATTAAACCCTTCCAAATTAATAAAAAAGGTTTTGGCGCAATGGCTTCGTGGATAGTTATTGAAAATGTTAATAATATAAAACTTTGAATTACGAAATGCTTTCTAGGGATTTTTTCCAAATTTTAGAATGAAAATTTGATAGAATTATTTTATGTAGTTTACTACATAAAATAATTATTGCGAGTTTTCAACTAAAATTTAGAGAAAAGACCAGAAACTTGCCTTTTATATGGGCATTTCGTGATTCAAAGTTTAAAAATCAATGCAAGTTAAGGCAATTAAAACCAGGGTATTTTTGCCTCCAAAAGATGATTTAATTTCTTTAATAAAAGAAAGTTTTTTAGATGTAAAATTAAAAGAAAAATCAATTATAGTTGTTACCTCAAAAATAGTAGCTATTGGGCAAGGCAGATGCATAAAAATTGAAAAAGGCACTAATAAGGATAACTTAATTAAAAAAGAAGCAGAATTATATATCGACAGAAATAAAGTACCACAGGGTTATGTAATACTTACGCTTAAAAATAATATTTTAATTCCGTCTTCTGGAATTGATGAGAGTAATGCTAATGGATATTATATTTTATGGCCCCAAAACCCTTATTTGGCAGCAAAAGAAATTTATACATTCATAAAAAATAA
>Ga0075909_132_pt2 | contig 7249 bp, 10 predicted proteins | sample RifGroA2_FD_68328 | JGI IMG/M metagenome (GOLD analysis project Ga0075909, IMG submission 68328) | Parcubacteria bacterium GW2011_GWA2_33_14
GGAAAAAATGAGGCCTTAGAATTGCGAGACGAAGATGGTAGGGGAGTTTTGAGAGCAATAGAAAATGTAAATAAAGTTATAGCACCCAAATTAAAAGGGAAAGAGGTGGCAAACCAGAAAGAATTAGATGAAATAATGATTGTCTTGGATGGCACTGAAAATAAATCAATATTGGGAGCTAATGCTATTTTGCCTGTTTCAATGGCTGTGTGCCGAGCTGGTGCTGCCGCGTTAAAATTACCATTATATGCTTATATTTCAAAAATTTCTCTGAATGATTTGAAGATGCCGCTTCCAAGTTTTAATATTTTAAATGGCGGAGCACACGCAAAAAATGAATTAGAGTTTCAGGAATTTATGATAGTTCCCCAAAAAAAATCATTCCAGGAAAATTTAGTTATTGGTAGTGTGGTATTTAATAAATTAACAGAATTATTAAAAGAAAGGCCTGAAGGTGTGCCCCAAATGGGAGACGAAGGCGGATATGCTCCTCAAATTGGCACGGTAGAACAAGCATTATTTTTAATAAAGGGAGCCATTGGCGAGCATCAAGATGTAAAAATTGCAATGGACTGCGCGGCTTCTGAATTTTATCGTGATGGAAAATACGAAGTGGAAGACGGGAAACAGCTAAGCCGAAACGAGATAGTAGATTTTTATAAAGATTTATCAGAAAGGTTTCCTATTATTTCTATTGAAGATCCGTTTTCAGAAGAGGATTGGGAAGGTTTTAAAGAAATCCATAAAGCTTTACCAGATACTATTATTATCGGAGACGATTTAACTACTACTAATATTAAAAAAATAAAAGAAGCAGAAAGCAAGAAAGCCTGTAATGGCATTATTATAAAGTTAAACCAAATCGGTACAGTTTCAGAAACTATTGACGCGGTGAATTTAGCGAAGTCGTATGGGTGGAAAATCATGGTAAGCCACAGATCAGGAGAAACAATGGATAGTTTTATTGCTGATTTGGCGGTAGGAACAGGAGCTGACTTTATTAAATCTGGAGCGTATACTAAAGATGTACGGATTGTAAAATATGATCGGTTGTTAGCAATTGAACAAGAATTAAGTAAAAATAAATAATATTATCTTAAGTCTAATTTTTAGTTCGGTGGTTCGAACCACCGAACTAAAGTAAAATGACGACATTTCATTTAAATAATTTACCGAAAGAAAAACGAATCCAAATGATAGGTGAATTTTATGATACGATTAATTCACTCAAAGATAGATCCGAGGTGCGTTTATTTTTTAAAAGTCTTTTAAGTGCCGATGAAATTGCTACATTAATGAGGAGAATAGAAGTAGCAGTGCTGTTATCGGCGAACTATAAATACATAAACATTATTGGGTTATTAGGAGTTAGTAGGGGAAAGATTTCAAATGTACATAAGTCTTTACTGCAAGATGATAGTGGATACAAAATAGTTGTTAAAAGGTTAATAGAAAACAGAAAAAATAGATTAAGAAAAATGAATAAACTGGAAAGAGATAAAATGTCGCCACTTGCAAATTTAAAAAAGAACCCAAGGCACGCCCTATTGGCCAATTTGATTGACGCCGCTATATTTAAAATCCAAGAGGATGGAAAAGAATTGGAAAGGGCGGCGATATTTTTTACTCCCTCTGCTGGTAGTCCAAGAAATAAAAAGTAATCTTAGTTCGGTGGTTCGAACCACCGAACTAAGATTTTAAATTATGTCAGAAGAAACTAGTCGCATTGAGATTTCAGATATAAATACACTAGAAAGTTTAAAGTCAAAAGAAAAATTAGAAAAGGTTTGGGAGTTATACGGAAAATTGAGGAAATGCATGATGCGTGGGTTCTCAGAAATACAAGGCACGGAACTTTATACTGGAGGAAATGATATTGGGAAATCTTCTGCAGAAAATACTCCCCTTGCGGCTTTGCAGTTAATTTTTACTATGGCACAGAGCTTGCATCCACTAGTGGAAGAGTTATCACGCATAGATTATAAGTCACTGCAGTCTGAAAAAGCTGAAGAAGAATTTAAAAAATTAATTGATGGTAAAGTACTGGAAAATTTAGGCATTATTGTTGATTTGGGGTGTGGACATGAACCATATTATCCAAGGTTGTGTAGATTATTGGGAGCCCAAGAAGTGTGGACCGTTGATGTTATAAGTGCAAAAGATTTTAATAGGCAGCCACAAAAGACAAATCCACAAATCATTGCTGAGGAGAGGAAAAACCATATTCAGTTAGATTTAAATAATCCCACTGCGGTAGAAATTATCCTTAGTAGGATTGGTAGAGACAATATTGATTTAGTTACCGAAGCATATTTATCAACTGGGGGTCCTCATGAGGACAAATATTATATTTCTTACAAAGGTGAGGAAATAGCGATGAAGTTGTTAAAAAAAGGTGGAGTATATTTTAATCCAGAAACCCAAGAATTAAAAATAAAATAATAAAATTAAAAAATTTACATGGCTAAATTATATTTATTACGGCATTCAAAGTCACAGTGGAATAAAGATAATCGATTTGCAGGATGGACCGATAATCCTTTGTCTGATGAAGGAAAAAAACAAGCTAAAGAGATTGCCCAAACACTAGACCTGCAAAATTTACCAATTGACACCATTTATTCCAACGCTCTTATTAGGTGCCAAGAAACTATTTTAAGAATGTATGATATGGTTGAAGGAAAATATCCATTTTTTGTGCATTTAGATGGAGGTAAAATGCAAAAATGGGGTAATTTTAATGCATTAGACAAAAATACCGTACCGGTGTTTGTTTCGGAAAAATTAAACGAAAGATATTATGGGAAAATTCAAGGACTTAATAAAGATGAAGTAAAAAAACAATATGGAGAAGAATTGGTGCAACGCTGGAGAAGGGGATTTTTTGATAAGCCTCCCGGAGGAGAATCAATGCAGGATACTTATAAAAGAACACTTCCATTTTTTAAAAAGTACATAGAAAAAGATTTAAAAGATAATAAAAATATTTTAGTAGTAGCGTCTCATAATAGCTTGCGGGCAATAGTAAAATATATTGAAAATATTTCTGATGAGGATATTGCTAATTTAGAATTACCATTTGGGTCTCTGATAGAATACGAATTTAACGGAAAATTGTATTTAAAAAAATAACATAGTATAATCAAGAAAATAATTTTATAAAACATAAAATGTAAAATATGAAACAAAGCAATGTGCAATGTTTCAAGTTTCACGCTTTAAGTTTCAAGAACAATGTTTAAATTAACTAAAAACACAATTTTAATGATAATAGCGGTGTTAGCAATTATTATCACTGCGGTTATTGTGTTTGCGAAAATAAATTCTGTTGATATTGCTTCGTATTTAAAATTTGATAAAAAAATGTCAAATGAAGCTATAGTTGAGAAAGCAATGAATTATTTAAATAATAGCGGACTCTTAGAGGGACAAACTGCTTCTGCAGATAGTTTTTCAGAAGAAAGTGGAATGGTTAAAATAAAAATAAAAATAGGTGATAATAATTTTGACGGTTATGCTACGCGCGATGGAAAACTCTTTTTTGCCCAAGCATTTGAGATGGACGCTGCACCAGTTCAATAAGTAAGTCGATTTAAGATTTGAGAATTAAGATTTACGATTTACGGCAATCTTAAATCTTATATCGTAAATCGTAAATTCACAAAAATGGTTATAATATATTCAACTCCAACATGTGTGTACTGTAATAGTTTAAAAGCATATTTGACTGAGAAAAATATACAATTTAAAGAAATTGATGTGTCGGAAAACCAAAAAGAGTTAGAAAAAATGGTGAGTATTTCTGGTCAAATGGGAGTTCCGGTTGTTGATATAGATGGAGATGTTATTATTGGGTTTGACAGGCAAAAAATAGACGAACTTCTTAAAATTTAAGATTTTTGAACATTTTGTGTTAATAAATCATAAATCGTAAATCATATATCATAAATGACTAAAATAGCTATTAATGGCTTTGGCCGAATTGGACGGCAAACATTTAGAAGGATATTAGAACAGTATCCTGGTTTAGAAGTAGTTGCCATTAATGATTTAACTGATACTAAAACCCTAAGCCATTTGTTAAAATATGATTCTAATTATGGTGTTTTTGGCAAAGAAGTAAATTTTGATCAAGACCATATTATAGTTGAGGGCAAAGAATATAAAGTGTTTGCAAAAGAAGATCCAAAAGATTTGCCCTGGAAAAAATTAGGAATTGATATTGTGTTAGAATGCACGGGCTTTTTTACTGACCAAGCAGGAGCTAAAAAACATATTATAGCAGGAGCTAAAAAAGTTATTATTTCTGCCCCCTCGCAAAAAGAAATACCAGGTTTTATATTGGGAGTTAATACAGATCAGTTTGATTCTAGTATTGATATTATGGACATGGGTTCTTGTACTACAAACTGCCTAGCAGTTATTACAAAAGTATTGCATGATAATTTTAAAATAGTAAAAGGATTTATGACTACGGTGCATAGCTACACTAACGATCAAAAAATTCTTGATTTGCCTCATAAAGATTTAAGAAGAGCAAGAGCTGCTGCAATAAATATTATTCCAACAAGCACGGGAGCTGCTAAATCAATTAGTAAAATGATTCCTGAATTAGATGGTAAGTTAGATGGGATTGCAATGCGGGTTCCTACTTCCATAGTTTCAGTTTTAGACTTAGTAGTGGAAGTTGAGAATCCGCCAACTGGCGGAAACCCAAAAGAAGAAGTTAATAATTTATTTAAAAAAGAAAGCAGTAAAGAAAATTTTAAAGGAATTTTACGGATTGAAGAAAATGAATTAGTTTCTTTAGATTTTAAGGGAGATTCTCATTCAGCAATTGTTGATTTGCCACTCACAATGGTAAAAGATAACTTAATTAAAATTGTTGGTTGGTATGATAATGAGTGGGGATACGCATGCAGGTTAGCAGAGTTTGCAAATTTTGTAGGGAAAAAATTATAATACAAAATAAAAACAGGTGGTACCTGTTTTTTGTTGCCTTGATTGAAAATATTTAACAAGTTATAATAGTATAATAATTTATGGCAGAAAAATTTCATAAAAATATTTTATGGTTTCGCGAATTGGGAATTAAGGATGTCTCAAGAGTGGGCGGTAAAAAGGGCTTGATAAAAAAATAAAAGAAATACTAGAAAACATTGATGTGCATGATTTAAAAGCATTGCAACAAAAAGGAAAAAAAGTCAGAGAATTAATTTTGCACTCAACTCTTACTGAAAGTTTGCAACGCGATATTATTTTAGCATATAAAGAGTTATCAGAATTATACCAGGATGAAAACACCGATGTTGCAGTAAGGTCTTCTGCCACTGCAGAAGATTTACCTGGGGCTAGTTTTGCTGGCCAGCAAGAAACTTTTTTAAATATTACTGGTGAAGAAAATTTATTAGAAGCAGTAAAAAAATGTATTGCCTCTTTGTTTACCGATAGGGCGATTGCCTATAGGCAAGAAATGGGTTTTTCTCATTTAAAAGTGGGTTTATCTGTGGGGGTGCAAAAAATGGTACGGTCTGATTTAGCTTCCTCTGGAGTAATGTTTTCTTGTGATACTGAGTCTGGATTTTCAGATGTGGTGTTAATTAATGCAAGTTGGGGATTGGGTGAAAATGTAGTATTGGGCAGAGTAGAACCTGATCAATATTATGTATTTGAAACAACTCTAAAAACAGGCTATAGACCAATAATAGAAAAAAAAATGGGGTCAAAAGGCAAAAGTTTGTTTTGGCCGATGATGAAATTTTACAGTTAGCAAAATGGTCAATGATTGTTGAAGAACATTATAAAAAACCAATGGATATGGAGTGGGCAAAAGATGGTAAAGATGGAAAATTATATATTGTGCAAGCTCGCCCCGAAACTGTTCAAAGCAAAAAAAATCTTAATGTATTAGAAGAATATGTATTGCAAACAGTTGGCATTAAAACTCCAACACCCTTGGTGCAGGGAATGAGTGTGGGGAGTAAAATTGGTTCTGGAAAGGCAAATAAAATAATATCTGCAAAAGATATTAATAAATTCAAAAAAGGCGAGGTATTGGTTACTGGAATGACGGATCCTGATTGGGTTCCGGCAATGAAATTAGCTTCAGCAATTGTGACAGACCAAGGTGGGAGAACCGCCCACGCAGCTATTGTTTCGCGTGAATTGGGGATTCCTTGTATTGTGGGGACTTCAAACGCCACAAAGATTATTAAAACTGGCACCGAAATAACCGTTGATTGTTCGGGAGGAGAAAACGGTTTTGTATACGATGGCTTAATACCTTATAAAATAAATACCACAGACATTTCAAAAATAAAAAAAACGAAAACAAAAATATCAATGAATTTAGCCGATCCCTCTCAAGCGTTTAATTTAAGCTTTATACCAAATGACGGTGTTGGTTTGGCAAGAGAAGAATTAATTATTGCAAATACTATACAAATCCACCCAAATGCTCTTATTGACTACCCACACTTCGCTAAAGCTTCGGCGGGGCAAAGTAAAATTGTGCGATTTTCTGATTTTAGAACAAATGAGTACAGAGAACTTGTAGGTGGTTATTTGTATGAACCAGAAGAAAGAAATCCAATGATTGGATTTCGCGGAGCTTCAAGGTATTATGATAGTAAGTTTAAAGATGCGTTTGCGTTGGAGTGTAGGGCAATTAAAAAAGTAAGAGAAGAGTTTGGTATTGATAATGTACAGGTGATGGTGCCCTTTTGCAGAACCGTTGAAGAAGGGAAAAAGGTTATAGAAATTATGGCATCTTCAGGGCTTAAAAAAGGAGAAAAGGGCTTGAAAGTGTATGTTATGTGTGAAATTCCAGCAAATGTTATTTTGGCAAAAGAATTTTTAGAAGTATTTGATGGGTTTTCTATTGGATCAAATGATTTAGCACAACTTACTTTGGGATTAGATAGGGATAATTTTGAGATTGCTAAAGTTGGCAATGAAAATAATAACGCAGTAAAATTATTAATTAAAGAAGCGGTAAGAGTTTGTAAGCAAGAAAAGAAATATTCGGGAATTTGCGGACAAGGTCCTTCTGATTTTCCAGAATTTGCAGAATTTTTGGTTGAATTAGGAATAGAATCTATTTCTTTAAATCCCGATTCTATTATTAAAACCAGTATATTAATTGCAGAAAAAGAAAAACAAATCTTAAATCATAAATCATAAATCTCCAAACATGTTTGATATTATTACTTTTGGTTCTGCCACGCGCGATATTATGGTAAGGCCGAAA
>Ga0075909_126_pt1 | contig 6904 bp, 7 predicted proteins | sample RifGroA2_FD_68328 | JGI IMG/M metagenome (GOLD analysis project Ga0075909, IMG submission 68328) | Parcubacteria bacterium GW2011_GWA2_33_14
TTTGCGGGCGTTGTAACGCTTGCGGGCTCTGTGGGAGCGGTAGCTAATATTGAGGGTTCAAATTATGATTCGGTTAAATCAGAAGAGACTAGTGTTGAAAGCAACACAGAAGTTCAAGTAAAAACTGACACTGATAATACTGCAACCACTAATACGGGCACAAAAACAGATTCTGAAAATGGATCTTCAGAAAGGGTATTGCCTACAGTAAATAAAGTAGAATTAGAAGGAAATTTAGAAGTTGATTCAGAAAGAGTGTTGCCAACAGTTAATAAAAAAACTGTTGCAAAAGTTTCAGTAATGGGTTGGGATGCAGTAAAAAAAGAACAGGTAGAAGCTAAAGTGCAAGCTGAATTAGAAGCAAATCCTGAGATAAAATCCGTAGAAGTTACCGAAAATAAGGTAGAAATTAATTATTCTGCACCTGCTAAATTTTTTGGTTTGTTTCCAGTAAATTTTAATTTAAATGTTTTAGCTGATGCAGAGGGAAAAGTAAAAGTGAAATTTCCTTGGTATAGATTTTTGCTTAAAACTGAATTTTCAAATTCTGCTGGAGTGTTAAATGCAGTGTTTCAAAATAACCAAACAAATTTAGAATTTTTAAAAGCAAAAGCTTCAGAAGACAGGCAAGTTGAAATATTTATACAAATTTCAAACAGCTTAAAGGTAATGCACGAAATGTCAAAGTCAATTATAAGTAAAATTTCGGCCTAAATAAATAGTCTGATAATCACCTAAAAACAGCGTTTAAACGCTGTTTTTAGGTGATAACCTTGAATTACGAAATGATTTCTCCAGACCTGGCGAATTTCGCCGAAGCGAAATTGCGCCTGGGTCTCGAAGGTATTTTTTCCAAATTTGTAAGGCGAAAATTTGATAGAATTATTTTAGCTAGCAGGCTAGGTAAAATAATTATTGCGAATTTTCGACACAAATTTGGATAAAAGACCAGAAGCTCGTCTTTTATTTGATCATTTCATAATTCAAGGTATAGTCTGGTTATTTAAGGTAAAATGGGGTATTATACCTAGATATATCAACTAAGATATGTCAAGTAACGAAACGATTATAAAATTTAATAGTGTTTCTTTTGAGTGGGAAGCCAATAAGCCTATTTTAAACGAGGCGAGTTTTCCTGTTCGTAGAGGTTCAAAAATTACTTTAATGGGTCAAAACGGTGCTGGTAAAAGCACTATTTTTAGTTTGATCATGGGTTCTTCAATTCCAGATTCAGGCTCAATTAATATTGTAAATAATATTACCGTTGCCACTGCAAAACAAATAATTTCACGAGATGAACTTGGGTTAACTGTAAGAGAATTTTTTGAAAAATGTTTTTCTAAAAAAGTGTATGACATTGAACCAAAAATTGAAAATGCTATGGAGGTGGTGAATTTAAGTATTCCGCATGATAGATTAGTGAAAAGTTTATCGGGTGGCCAGCAGGCAAGGCTTTTATTGGCCTCTGCATTAATACAAAACCCAGATGTATTATTACTTGATGAGCCTACTAATAATTTAGATAAGGCTGGCATTGACCATTTAACAAAATTTATTATTAATTATCAAAATACTTGCATTGTAATTTCGCACGATGCTGATTTTTTAAATGCTTTCACAGAGGGCGTTTTGTATTTAGATATATTTACAAAAAAGGTTGAACAATATACCGGAAACTATTTTGATGTAGTAGAAGAAATTAAAATAAGATTAGAAAAAGAGCGAATGAAAAATGCCAGATTAGAAAAAGATATTTCTCATAGAAAAGAGCAAGCTAATTTTTTTGCCCAAAAAGGGGGACACTTAAGAGATGTGTCTAGTAAAATGAGAAAAACCATTGAAAAATTAGAAGAAGAAAAAGTAGATGTGCGCCAAGAAGATAAAACAATAAAACACTTTACTATTCCATGCCAGAGCGATATTGGTGGTGTATTATTAAAATTGGATTCTGTAACTATTGTTAAAAATTTTACCCGGTCAAATCCCGCCAAAGGCGGGTCGGCAAAGCCGAATTTGACTGGGCAAGAATTTGTTGAAAAAAAGGTTAGCGTAGAATTAGGCAAAAGAGACAGATTGTTATTAACTGGTCCAAATGGTATTGGCAAAACCACGCTTTTAGAAAAATTGGCTTCTGGCCACGCTAAGGGAGAGCATACAAAGGAAGGTTTGCAGATAAGTTATTACCGTCAAGATTTTTCAAATTTGGATTTTGGCGCAACAGTGTACCAAAATCTTTCAAGAATAACTAATGGAAAAGATGTTACCGAACAAAATTTAAGATCGCATGCTGCAGGATTTTTAATAGATGCAGAAATTTTAAAAACAAAAATTGGGTCTCTTTCAGAAGGGCAAAAGGGTTTGGTTGCCTTTGCTACAATATCGCTTCAAAAACCGGGATTATTAATTTTAGACGAGCCTACAAACCATATTAATTTTAGGCACATTCCTATAATTGCGAAAGCAATTGATGAATTTGATGGAGCAATGATTTTGGTAAGCCATTCTCCAGATTTTGTAAAACAAATAAACATACACGAAATCCTCGATTTGGGGAAATTTCTTTAAATATATAGACTTCTTGCAAAATAAGGATTTACTGCAAAATCCATATTTTTGCCAAAAATTCGCTATAATTTTTGTGCGTAGCGCAAGGCTATGCTCAAAAATTCTATCAAATTTTTAACTAAAAATCTGGATTTTTCGTAACAATCCTTATTTTGCAAGAGGTCTTATGATTATAGATGATGTAAAAATAACCGTCACTGGTGGCAATGGGGGATCGGGAATAGTGCGGTTTAATAAAACAAAAATGTCTTTGGGCCCAACTGGTGGCAGTGGTGGAAAGGGCGGCGATGTGTATTTAAAAGGAGTTTCTGATTTAAGTGCTCTAAAGCAGTTCCGTTTTAAAAAAGACAATCTGGCTCAAAATGGCGATAATGGAAAATTCCAAAATAATGATGGCAAAGATGCAAAAGATTTAATATTGCTTGTACCAGTTGGAACTATCGCGCGAAATCTTACCATTACAAAAACCATTGAAATTACCCAAATTGGCCAAACTGAATTAATTGCAAAAGGCGGAAGGGGAGGCAAGGGCAACTTTCTTTATAGGTCAGCCATAAATACCACCCCCATGCAATCTGAAAAAGGAAAATTGGGAGAGCATTTTGAAATTCAACTAGAATTAAAAATGATTGCCGATGTAGGGTTTATAGGTTTACCGAATGTGGGAAAATCAAGTTTATTAAATGAGTTAACTAATGCAAGCGCCAAAGTTGCAAATTATCCATTTACCACTCTTGAGCCTAATTTAGGAGTGTATTTTGAATTAATTTTAGCGGATATTCCTGGTTTAATTGAAGGCGCTTCGGTTGGAAAGGGACTTGGAATTAAATTTTTGCGTCACATAGAACGAACAAAAGTATTGTTTCATTTAATTTCTGCTGATTCTGAAAATCCAATACAAGATTACAATACCGTAAGATTGGAATTAGAAACTTACAATCCATTACTTTTAAAAAAACAAGAGTATATATTTTTGAGCAAAATTGATGCAGTCTCAAAAGAAACGGTTGAAAAAATAAAAAACGAGTTTAAAAAATTACTTGCCCGCCAAAGCCCTGGCGAAGGCGGGAGTAAAGACATTGTACCTATTTCAATTATTGATTCTGGAAGCTTAGAAGATGTGAAAAAAATCCTTACAGACTTAATTTCAGAAAAAACAGCACCACCTCAATAAACAGTGCATTATTTGACATTTAATATGAAATATTGTATAATCAATGTATACAATCAAATATTACCTTTTTAGATGACACAAATTACTACGCAAAATAATACATCAAATACGCCAAATCAAGAGTTTGGTGGGCTTGGCATTTCTAAAGAAATTTTAGCAGTGTTAACTCGCTTGAATTTTATTACGCCAACCCCAATTCAGCACAAAGCCATTCCTATTGCTATAGAAGGCAAAGATGTGGTTGGTATTGCTCAAACCGGTACCGGAAAATCACTTGCATTTGGAATTCCATTGTTGCAACTTTTAATGGAATCAAAAAATGGAATGGGATTAATACTGTTACCTACGCGAGAGCTTGCGATTCAAATTAATGAAACCTTATTGAAAATTGGGCGCGAATTTGGTTTAAAAACCGCAGTATTAATTGGCGGGGCTTCTATGTATCAACAGGTTAACCAACTAAGGCATAATCCCCATATTATTATTGGAACTCCGGGTAGAATTAATGACCACTTAAAGCAAAAAACTTTGAGTTTTCATAATGTTTCTATTTTAGTATTAGATGAAGCAGATTGCATGTTTGATATGGGTTTTGCGCCACAAATAAAACAAATTTTACAAGTAGTGCCAAAAGAAAGGCAAACTATGCTTTTTTCCGCTACAATGCCTGATTCAATTATTAAGGTTGCTACCACACATATGAAGCTTCCTGTAAGAGTTGAGATTGCGCCTCCAGGAACTGCCGCTAAAAAAGTTGAACACGAAATATTTTTTGTAAAAAGAGAGCAAAAAACAAATCTTTTATTAAAATTACTTTCAGAATATAAGGGAAGTGTATTGGTATTTTCTCGCACCAAACACGCGGTTAAAAAAATATGCAATAATATTGTTAATACGGGGTTTGCGGCAGCAGAAATTCATTCCAATAGGTCTTTGGTGCAAAGAAGGGCGGCGCTTGATGGTTTCAAATCTGGAAAATATAGGGTTTTAGTTGCAACTGATATTGCTTCTCGCGGTATTGATGTAAAAGGAATAGAATTGGTATTAAATTATGATATTCCTGAAAGTGCCGGAGATTATGTGCATAGAATCGGCAGAACCGGTAGAGCAGGAATGACTGGAAAAGCTATATCTTTTGTAATGCCCGAACAAAAAAATAAAGTAAGAGAAATAGAAAGATTAATAAGGTCTACTATCCCAATTTCACAAATGGCGGGATTCACAGAAAGCCCTTTATCTTCAAGCAAGCCAACCTACGCTGCTCAGGCACCAAGAAGACACTTCAATAAGAATAATCGTTTTCAAAAGAGTGGTAATTCGTATCCATCAAGGGATTATAGGCGATTTTCAAAATAACCCTCTTTGTTAGATATATGAATGATAAAAAACACCAAAAACTGGTGTTTTTTGTTTAGACTCAAATAAATGCTATTATTAAACCCTGAATCACGAAATGCCTAATGAAAAGGCAAGTTTCAAGTCTTTTTTCCAAATTTCAACTACAAATTCGCAATAATTCTAAAATGTAGTGAACTACATTTTACAATTCTATCAAATTTTCGTTCTGAAATTTGGAAAAAATACTCTGAAAGCATTTCGTGATTCAGGGTTTCAGTTATGGCAGCCAAAGAATTTAAAAAATACAAAATTGTTGCAGAAAAATTAATAAAAGAAAAAATTACTCATTTTAATAATTTTTACCATTTTACATTTAATAAAATATTTATTAAAAATCAAAAGCGAAGGTGGGGAAGTTGTTCTTCAAAAAAGAATTTGAATTTTAATTACAAAATAATATTTTTAAAACAAGAACTGTCAAACTATATTATTGTCCATGAATTATGCCATTTAAAAGAAATGAATCATTCTAAACGGTTTTGGAAATTAGTTAGCCAAACAGTAAAAAACTATAAGAAATTAAATAAAATCCTTAAAAAAACAGTAATATCTTAAGCACCCAATACCCCCTTTTATTTTTATGAATTTCTGATAAAATCCAATAATAAGTTGTAATTATTCTGTGAATTCCTAAATGCCCAATTAAAAAAGTATTTTTCGGGTCTTTTTTCCAAATTTTGGCCGAAAATTCGCAATAATTATTTTACCTAGTTTACTAGGTAAAATAATTCTATCAAATTTTCATTCCAAAATTTGGAAAAAATACCTCGAAAGCATTTCGTAATTCACAGAATTATTATTAAACTATGTCAACAAAAATTATATCAATAATTATTTTAGTAGTTTTCATTATTGCCATTTTAATTGGCGTCATTTTTGTTTTTCAAAATAATAAAATAGCGGTTATTAATAGCTTTGAAGAGTGTGCCTTGGCCGGATACCCAATTATGGAAAGTTATCCCGAACAATGCAAAACTCCTGATGGCAGGAATTTTATTCGTACTATCATACAGATGGCGTATCAATTACGCTATTAGAAATCAATGATTCCCGGTGCAAGGCAGGAGTTGTATGCGTATGGGCAGGAGAACTTTCAGCTAAATTGAATATAACTGGCGGGGATATTGGTGATTTGATAAAAGAATTTACTCTTGGGATGACTACTAAAAAAATCACTGTTATTGATAAATATACGGTCATATTGAATAGTGCCACTGAAAATTCAGTAAATATCATTGTAACAAAAGAGAGTACTTTTGGTGATCCGAAACCATGTTATATTGGCGGTTGTAGTGGGCAAATTTGTTCTGACCAACAAGGGGTAGTATCAACTTGTGAATACAAAGAAGAATACGCTTGTTATAAATCTGCAAAATGCGAAAGACAGCAAAATGGACAATGTGGATGGACTGATACGGTAGAGCTTACTACTTGTTTAAGTGGAAAATAAAAGGTCGTAAAGAAATTAAAAAATTAAATTATAAAATTATAGAAATTATATGGAAAACATTAATTGTAGCAAATGCAGTAAACCCGCAGATTCGCCAATGGCATATAAATGTGATGTGTGCAGTGCAGAATCAGAAACGCATGATCCAAGCCACGAGTGTGGAGAAGCTCATTGTGTTGTAAAGTGTTCCGAATGCAAAATGTCAGAAACACAATGCCCTTGTTCTTAAGAGAATCATTATAGTGAGATTAAACTTATTATTATTGCAAAAATACATCCAAAAGGATGTATTTTTTGCGTTTTTTGTGCTAGGATTA
>Ga0075909_137_pt1 | contig 6773 bp, 7 predicted proteins | sample RifGroA2_FD_68328 | JGI IMG/M metagenome (GOLD analysis project Ga0075909, IMG submission 68328) | Parcubacteria bacterium GW2011_GWA2_33_14
TTATTCAACTACATAAAAATTTTATATATAAACTTTAGAAACTTCACTATCTTAATAATAACACAAACAAATTCTCCATGCTATTTCAAACCAAAAGCCGCCCTTAAAGGTGGCTTTTGAAAAAAATGAGTTACAGTGGCCACTCAACGGGAAGCTTACCCACAAAAGGATAATCCCCAAATAACACATCAACAATTCCAGACGCTTCACTACCCGGCAACCAAGAAGCCACAACTCCATCCCATGCATAAATATATTTTTTAATATCCAATGGCCTGCCCGAAACAATAACCACTATTAATTTTTTACTTTTTGTTTTTACTTTTTCTATAGTTGCCAAATCTTGGGCACTTAGGCTTGGGTTAGCATTATCCCCCCAACCCTCTGCATACGGTTTTTCCCCCACCACAGCAATCCCCACATCGGCAAGAGCTTCTTGTTTTGAAAAATTACCATCCAAACTATATTCAACTTTGGTATTTTGAAAAACCGCACTTTTTATTGCCTCCAAAATAGTTGTGCCCGTAAGGCCGTAACTACCATCAATACCCTGCCACTCGGTAGTCCATCCTCCTGCCTGTCGCCCCAAATTATCTGCAGCTAAACCGCCAACAATAATTTTACCGGATGATTTTGACAACGGTAGCGCTGAATTTTTATTTTTCAATAACACTTGTGATTTACGCACCGCTTCCCTGGCCAAAGTGCGATGCTCTGCGTTGCCAATTACAGATAACCCATTCTCTGTAGCTTGAGGACGGTCAAATAAACCTGTTTTAAATTTTACAGTTAAAATTCTACGGACAGCATCATCTAATCGCTCTTTTGATATATCTCCCGATGCTAAAGCTTTTTGCATGTTAGACATAAAATCTTTATATTCAAACGGAGTCATCACCATATCCACACCCGCATTAATGGAAGTTACCAAAGAATCATATCTGGTATTAGAAACTTGATATACGCCATACCAGTCAGAAACTACAAAACCTGAAAAGCCAAGTTCTTTTTTTAATACATCGGTTAAAAGATAGTGATTGCCGGTATTATTAACTCCATTCCAAGTAGCGGTACTTACCATCACAACCTGAACTCCGCCGGTTACCGCTTTTTGAAAAGGAACCAAATGTGTTGCACGCAATATATTTTCATTAAGAGTGATATTCCCTTCTTCTATTTTAAAATCTTTATTGCGAGAAGTTCCATATTCCATAGCGCCTCCTCCGATAAAATGTTTGGCAGTGGCAAGCACATTAAAATAACTACTTGAATTATCTTGAGTTCCTTTTATATATGCAGTCCCTAAATTTGCGACATTTACGGTATTTGCCCCAAAAGTTTCGTAGGTCTTACCCCAACGAATATCGCGAGCTACATCAAGATTAGGGGAATAACTCCAATAAATTCCGGTGGCAGCCATTTCGTTTGCAGTAGCTTTTGCAACGCGTCTAACTAAATCAGCATCCCTTGTTGCACCCAAACCAATAGAGTGGGGAAAAACCGTAGCTCCCAGCACATTAGCATGGCCATGAGTAGCATCAATTCCATATAACAGGGGGATTTTCAAACATGTATTTTTAGTCGCACCTTGAAAGCCATTTATCATCTGAAGCCACGCCAAGGGAGTTTCTACTTTTGGTCAGTCATGCGAACCATCAAGTCATCCACTCTTTTTGCGACGGGCAACATTTGGTCAAAATATGGCGCGTCGGTTTGAGTGCATCTTTCTGAAAGAATATCGCTGGGAGGCAACTTGACATTATTTTTTACCACAAAAAAACCTACCCCTAACATTAAAAGCATGGTTGAAATGGCAAAAAAGAGTCTTTTTTGATTTTTTTTAATATGAGAAAAATACATGGGTAATTTTCTAGTTACTAATTCATGGTACCAAAAAATCGCCCATGGTGATATAGGCGATTTTTAATGCGCGAGAAGTGGGATGTGATCCAAACGTGGTTCTGGGAAAACATCTCGGTAGCTCAATCAGCTAGCACAATCCCCTTACTTAAAAATAAGTTTAGCTAGTTACCTTTAATTTATCTTCTTTGGCAGAAAATTGCAATTTAATATTACCAACCTTACCATGGTCGTCAAAAAATTCTAACCTAATATTCCCAAGCTCTGGCTTGAAATCAATCAGTATAGATTCGGTAGAAAAGCCAACATCAAAAGCCCAACAGAACTGATAATTTGGGTAACTTCCTGGTTTTCTTAATAAATCAATGTAGGCGGGTTCACCTCTTGGAATATCCCTCGAAGATTTGTTCCAATGAGTCCAGTTAAGCGGAATAGGTATAAAGTTTTCAGGTGCTTTTTCATAGATCAGCAGGACGCGTACGTTCTTTGCGCCCACCGAACCGATGTTTTTTATTACCAATCTTTGATAAACAAAAGTTATATCTCCAACGGTTTGGCTGGTTCTTATAGGTTCGTCATTCGGTTGTATTTTTGGTTTCCAAAAACCTTTCATCAAAGATTGAAGAATTCCCGTACCCAAAAATAGCGCAACTGCTATTGCCCACCACTGAGGGTCTAAATACCAGGTATTTTGAGATAATAAGTTATTAAATCCCCTATACGGCATCAAACTTTATTTTAACTAATAATATTATTACTTGGAGGTTCACAATGTTCACAAGGTTCACCTCTTTCGATCCAAAAACTTTTTGACAGGCGAATAGCGTGATTATGAAAAAGTTTCATTTTTGTTTTTCTTCCATAATTTATCAAGGTCTACAGTTTCGCTCTGGGGTCTAATAGTTTTATCAAGTAATGTAACTTTTACAGATAATGGAAATTGTGTCATCTGACCAGCAATAAAACAACATCCAGTAGAAAGATTTGAAATTGAGTCGAAGGAGAGTTTATCAAGATAGCTAACAGCTTTATTAATTGATTTTAAATCATTATCATTCATCAATCTGTGAATGAAGTAATTATGCAACTGCGAAATAATGGTTGATGATATATCTGATGGTCTTTGGCTTGCGATAGTGAGGAAAACGCCAAATTTCCTCCCTTCTTTGATAATTTCCTCGAATGTTTCTAGTCGATAATCTTTCCATGACTCAGATTCTCTATTAGAATTCTCAGATAAAATGTTGTGGGCTTCATCAATAATAATGTGTAGTGAGTTATTTTTGTCCGTATCACGCTTATTTTTCTGTTCGTCGTAATTAGTTTTACAAATTAACAATGGTATTACCTTTTTAATTTCTAAATTTACATTCTTTAAATCAATTATTTCGATGTTGTGGTCGTTAGTATTTTGATCAACTCCCGTCTCTTCTTGTTCTCCTTTGACATCAAATACCCTGCCCAACATAGCAAATCGTTTTTTAAGCCTCCCAATCAAGGGACTTATGTGTTCATAATTTGCATAACCGTTCAATATTTCAAAATAATACTGGTCTAATATCTTAAACTGGATTTTTTGTAAATCATTCAAATTGGAAGCTATAGACACATTAAAATATCCGTCAACTCCAATAAATTTTGTTTCATTCTGTTCAAAATAGATATCGTCATTGTTAGTATTTCTATAATAAAAACCATGAGTTGTTCCATTATACTTTATATCATCAATGCTCTTATTATCATTTATAATTTTAAACCCTAGCTGTTCAAAGTCTTTAACATACTTCTTCAAAAAAGGGACGTTAAAGTCTTTATTTTTCATCATCATTATGTCCTTCAGCTTTTGGCCTATATTTTGAGTTTCTTTTTTATGGTTCTCGTTATTTTGATCAAAGAAATCTGTGTCTATCGCTCTATGCAAAAAAGGTTGCTGGGTTTTTTCTGTAGCATCAAGCAAGATAGATAAAAGCTCTAATTTTTCAATTTCTGCTTTTAGTATTGGATATTTTCCCCCACTACTATCCTTTGTTCTTAACCTATAAACAACCTTATTTTTTGTTAAGATTCCATCGCCACTGTCTTTTGAATATTCTCCATTAAAATCTATAAAAATAAACTTTGATTTTGTTTTAAAATTACTATTCAAACTATTTAACTTAAATAGTTCCGTATACATTCTGGCAAGAGTATTTGACTTCCCCGATCCTGTATTACCAAAAATTCCGATGTGGCCGGAAAATAATCTTCCGACAGAAACACTAATAGATTGTGTCTCTTCGTCAATCAATGAACCCAAAGTAATTGATGGCTGATTTGCCTCAGACAACTGATGTAAATCTTCAAATTCTTCTCTTGAAAGTAATCTACATTCACTACCAATAAGAGGCATCTCTTTTATGCCATGTTGAAATTTACCATCATCGTCATAAAACCCGAAAACCGACACGTTAAGGAAACGATCTATTTTCTCTTTCTCATTCGTATACTTTTTACTCGTTTGATATTTGTCTTCTTCGAGATATTCACCCTCAACCTTACATATAATTTCGATAAATCCTTTGATTATTTTTACGTAATTAGATAATCCGACAGACACATTCTTAATAGTTCTGCCCTTAAAAAATAGGTGCGGAAGATTTTTATCTTTACTAACCTTAACAGTAATATCCTTTCCCTTAACACTAAAAACACTTCCAATTGTAAATATGGAGTTATCGAGTAATTTATCTTGTAGGTTAAAACTATTTTCCAAATTTATTTATAATAAATTATTGTAATCACCAATCTAAAAAATCCCTGAAAGATATTTGATGCTCTTCTCGAAAGAAAACTTATCTTGCGGAGAAATTATATATAGATTTTTATTTTGCTTCTCTCCAAGCGAATCAAGAGCTTTATTGTATTTAAAGTAAGAAAAGTAAACCACAACCAAAGTAGGATTTGATTTCATTACTCCATAAAGAAGATTTTTAATGTGTTTATCTGCCAATGAAAAACCTGTAATTATCAATACGCTGTTTTCTTTTTCTAGCTCTAAGGTAAACTTTCTCAACATAGAAGCATAATTTGTATCAAGCACCGTTTCAAAATGCTTTTCAGCGTTAGGATTAATGACTGCTATTTGTTCGTAACCATTCTTAAAATCGTCCCCTGTTTTACTATCCAAATCATCGACTATGTGATGGCCGTTTGAATAAATTATTTTCTTTTCTTTCTCAAGCCAAGAAACTGACCCGTGTAATTTAATAATATTGAATAGTGGGATATCAGACGTATTATCAAATTGCAGGCTCTTATATTGACTTGTTTACTTACGATATGAAGCGATCTTCTCGATAAGATATCTGCCCAAAAATTAAGGAACGAGTCATAATTCTTTTTTGTTTTCTTTAGTTCCTTTTTTTGACTAGCATTTGCCTCCATATCCTCGTTTAGAATTGCCTTAGATTTTCTAATCAATTTATAATAATCCTTTTGTGCCACCTCCCTTGTTGCTTCGTTATTCATCCTCTCTTCTATGTCTGTTAATGTTGAGATGTAATTAAGTGAACAGCCAGACCCAATAAGCAGACTAATGTGTCCGCTTTGTATAATTTCTTTTAATTCTTTTTTATCAATTTTTTTCATAAATAAGCTTGTAGTCCTTTAAAGATTCACAATGTTCACTGGTTCACCATTGGTAACAATCTCTATCGATTTTTGTTAAATTCGTAAGACTGCTCTATCAAATTCATTGCATACCTAATATCTTTTTCTGAGGTCATAGTAAAAAACTTTAAGTTCTTTGCCCAGCCAAAAGATTTCGGCACTTTTCTTGTCCATTTTTTAGGGTCTTCTAAGTTTTTGTCTGGAATTAAAATCGTTAATTCTAATTTTTCCTTATAAAAATGAACTGCTACAAAATTAATGTGGCTATCTGATATCCTGTACCCGACATATAACTGTTTTGGGTTTTCTTTTATTTCTCCCAAATCCATTATTTTTTCCTTTAAGGATTGAAAAAGTTTTCTTGTGTTTTCAGAACCCCGCTTAAGATGTAAATCCAAGTCATAAACTTTTATGCTTTTGGTGACTTCCTTTATTAACTTATTTCCACCAGTTACGGTTTCTATGTTTTCTGAATTTTCAAATGGCTCTATTTGTTCGTACTCTATTAAGTCTCCGTCGTAATAATGAACCTCCCACAGTTCAAGCGGTAAATTCTTAAAATTAATTGCCGCTTTCTGGTGCACAGTGAAGGACGGAGAGATAAAAATTACTCTTGATTGCTCCCAATTCACGCTTTCTCTGTTCAATGATTTATTTTTGTTTCTCTCGTTATACTCAAGTAGGAAATCAGCTTTGTGATTAAGCATTAAAGACAAATAAGCAAATCCTTGGTCAATCACGCTGAAACTCCTATCCTTCTTATATTCTATAATTACAAAAGAGTTGCTCTCCTTATTGAAACAAAGCGTATCAACTCTTAAGCCATTGAGCTGAAACTCGGAAGAAACATAATCTAACCCAAAAATTTCGTTAAGATTCTGCTCGGTTGCCTCCTGAATATCTTTTTCCAAAGGGTTGGATTTTTCTTTTATTTGCAGTAATTTGCTTTCCTTTTTCTTAAACAAAGGCATGTTTTTGTTTATCAATTAACTTTTTACTTTTTATCGATTTCCTTTTGCTCGATTGTGAGGAAATGGGGACAGCCACCATTTTCAACCCCATCTCCCCCAACACGCAAGACGCCTTGCGCATTCACCGTCCAACAATTGCCCGCCCTTTGACGGATATTTTGATGGGAAATTACTTAAAATTACTCCTTTTCTCGATAAAACTCAATAACCAAAAACCACCTTTCGGTGGCTTGGATGGCAGGTACAATTCTATACCTGCTTCTATGAGAGGCACAATTCTGCGCCTCTCTGCGT
>Ga0075909_118_pt1 | contig 2274 bp, 2 predicted proteins | sample RifGroA2_FD_68328 | JGI IMG/M metagenome (GOLD analysis project Ga0075909, IMG submission 68328) | Parcubacteria bacterium GW2011_GWA2_33_14
AAATTTTTCTTAGATATTTTTTCCATTACCATTTCAGCCCAAATATTTACCCTTCCGCTTATTGCGTATCATTTTAAAAATGTTTCTTTGGTTGCGCCCCTAACCAATCTTTTAATTATTCCCATAGTAGACTGGATAATGATTTTTGGATTTTTAGCTGCTATATTAGGTATATTTTCTGGTATTTTGGGATTTATTTTTTCTATCCCTTGTTATTTTTTACTAGAATATTTTTTAAAAATAGTGGATATTTTTTACCAGCCTTGGGCTGTGCTGACAATGAAAAATATATCTTGGATTTGGCTGCCCATTTATTATATAGTTCTTGTATTGTTAGTAAGATACTTAGAAAAAGTGCAAAAGCCTAAATTTTTGGGATATTAAAATTTAAAAAAACCGCAAAGTTTTGCTTTGCGGTTTTTAGTTTTATTTAAAAGTTCTTAGATTTTATTTTTCTTCCCCAAAAGATTTTATAACTTCTTGATTTTTCATATATTTTTTATTTTAATTATAATACAGCTGATTATATTATGTAATTTTGAATTGGTAAAATAATGGGGTATAATTAGCAAATATGTTACAAGGAAAAAATAATTTTAATAATGAAAAAAAGGCTTGGGTAATTGCCGTTGATATGGGGTATGGGCATCAAAGAACTGCCTATCCTTTAAGAAATTTAGCGCATAGTGGCAGAATTATCAATGCAAACAGCTATGCGGGTATTCCCAAAAAAGATAAGAATTTTTGGCGCAGGACAAAATCTTCTTATGAATTCATATCAAGATTTAGAAAAATACCCTTAATTGGTCTTGTTATTTTTCTATTTAGTTATTTTTCATTTTATCAAAAAAGGCTGGGGAAAAGATTTAATAGAAAAATTAATGGGAAACCCATTGCCGTTAATTACCACCTTTTTTACCCCTGCTTTTATGGCAGAAAAATTTGGCTATACTAATGATATTTATTGCGTAATATGCGATGCCGATATTGCAAGGTCTTGGGTTTCTTTAAAACCCCAAGATAGCAGGATTAAATATTTTGTTCCAAATACATGGACAAAAGACAGACTTATTTTATATGGGACAAAACCCGAAAATATCATTTTAACAGGATACCCTTTGCCAAAAGAAAATATTGGAGGCGTTGATATGGAAATTTTAAAAAAAGATTTAGGATATCGTATTTTAAATCTTGATCCCAATAAAAAATACCAAAAGCTTTATGCTCCTTTAGTCAAAAAATATTTAGGAGATCTTCCTAAAATGCAAAATCATCCTTTGACAATAATGTTTTCCATAGGGGGAGCAGGAGCTCAAAAAGAGATTGCGCTTGAGATATTACATGTGTTGCAAAAAAAGATCAGGGAAAAACAGATAAGAATGATTATTTCGGTTGGTACAAGGAAACCCCTAAAACAATATTTTAAAAACTATATCAAGCATTTAAAATTAGATGGTTGGGCGAGCGTACTATCGGGAAAAAATATTAATGAATATTTTGATAAATTTAATCAAGTGCTAAGAACCACTGATATTTTAATGACAAAACCCTCAGAACTTTCTTTTTATGCGGGGCTTGGAATCCCTATTGTCATTGAGCCATCAATCGGCTCTCAGGAAGATTTTAACAGAAGGTGGCTTATGCACATGGGAGCTGCGGTATTGCAAGAAAATCCAAAATATACAGATGAATGGTTGTATGATTTAATAAGTACGGGAGATTTGGCAGAAATGGCAATGCAGGGATTTATTGAAATAGAAAAATTAGGAACTTAGGCAAAACTAGAGAGCAAAAAAATATTACTTGGGGGGTTAATTTTTCTCAGTCGCATGCTGAATTTTTAACACTTGATTGGAAAAAAACCTATTTAGCTATTCTGAAAGATTTAGGGGTTAAAAATATAAAATTACATACTCAATGGGATTGGGTTGAAGGCCAGGCGCCGCAGAATTATGCGGAATCTGACGCGGAATTACGCGGAAACGCAATACATAGTTATTATTTTGAGGATATTGATTGGCAAATAAGTGAGGCAGAAAAAAGGGGAGTTAAAATAATATATGTGGTTGGAATGAAAACCGGCCGATGGCCAGAGTGTCACTTGCCTTCTTGGGCTTTGGGCCTTTCAAAAAAAGAACAGCAGGATCAGATACTAAAGTATGTAAAAGAGGTTGTAGTAAGGCATAAAGATAAAAAAGTCATTGTTGCCTGGCAAGCGGAGAATGAACCATTATTTAAATTTGGTATTTGTCCTTGGTATGATAAAGAGTTTTT
>Ga0075909_132_pt1 | contig 2166 bp, 3 predicted proteins | sample RifGroA2_FD_68328 | JGI IMG/M metagenome (GOLD analysis project Ga0075909, IMG submission 68328) | Parcubacteria bacterium GW2011_GWA2_33_14
AAATAGAATCTAATTTAGTTGTGGTAGGTAAATACATATTAACCCCAGAAGTTTTTGGATATTTAAAAAAAGCTAAACCCTCAGAAAAAGGGGAAATAATTTTAGGCGAAGTGTTTGAAAAAATGCTTAGTGAAGGTAAAACTATTTACGGGTATGAGTTAAAAGGAGAGTGGCTTGAGTGTGGAGATAAGTCAAAATGGTTAAAATCTTTTTTGTACTTAGCGCTCAAAGATCCTGTGTTTGGAAAAGAATTAAGAGAGTATGTAAAATTAATCAAGTAAATTTTATAATAGCCCTAATATATTATGGAAAATAAAAAAATTGCTTTTTTTGAAATTGAAGATTGGGAAAAAGAATATTTCACAAAAGAATTTTCAGATTTTGAAATTTCTTTTTTTAATGAGCCTGTTTCAAAAGAAAATATTGCATTGGTAAAAGATTGTCAGATTATTTCTGTGTTTGCGAATTCACAATTAGATAAAGAAGCGCTTTTGCAATTACCAGAATTAAAAATGATTGCAACAAGATCAACCGGTTTTGACCATATTGATTTACAAGAAACCAAGAAAAAAGGCGTGTTGGTGTGTAATGTTCCAAACTATGGAGAAAATACGGTTGCAGAGCATACTTTTGCCCTTATTTTAAATTTATCAAGAAAAATTTACCAATCTATAAGTAAAACAAAAAAAGGGGATTTTTCTTTAGATGGATTAAGGGGGTTTGACTTAAAGGGCAAAACGATAGGCGTTGTTGGATTAGGTAATATTGGCCAACATGTGGCAAGAATTGCAAATGGTTTTGAGATGCAGGTTTTGGGTTTTGATATAAATGAAGATAAAAAATTATCAAAAAAATTAGGTTTTAAGTATGTTAGCCTTGAAGAATTATTAAGAAATTCTGATATTATAAGCTTGCATGTTCCTTACAACGAACACACGCATCATTTAATTAATTCTTCAAATATTCATTTAATTAAAAGGGGCTCTTATCTTATTAATACTGCAAGGGGTGGTATTATTGAAACCGAAGCCTTAGCAAAAGCTTTGGGCGATGGAATTTTAGCAGGAGCTGGTTTAGATGTATTAGAAGAAGAGTGCTTTATTAAAGAAGAAAAAGAGCTTTTATCAAAAGAATTTCCTAAAAAATGCGATTTAAAAACAATGTTGCAAAACCATCTTTTAATGGATCAGGAAAATGTAATTATTACTCCGCATAACGCATTTAATTCAAAAGAAGCATTAGAAAGAATCATTGAGACAACGGTATTGAATATTAAATCTTTTTTAAAAAATAAACCTATTAATATAATATCTTAAATTATAAAATGACATACGATTTAATAATTATAGGAGCTGGGCCAGCAGGAATTTCTGCGGCTGTTTATGCTGACTGGTTGAGCTTTATCAAAAACAGCTTAAGGCAAATAATCTTTTAGTACAGCAAGACGAAGTGTTGGGTATTCAAAAAAAAGATGGAATATTTTTTGTTTCGACAAAATCTAAAAAAGTGTATGAATCTATTTCTGTTATTATTACTTCTGGTGCAGAATCAAAATTAATTAATGTACCTGGCGAAGAAGAATTTTCGGGAAAAGGTGTAAGTTATTGTTCATTATGCGACGGGCCTATTTTTAAAGATAAAATTGTGGCGGTGGTGGGAGGTGGTAATAACGGATTTGAGTCAGCATTATTTTTATCAAACTATGTTAAAAAAATCTTTATTTTAGAATTTTCTGATAAGGTAAAAGCAGATCAAGAAAACCAAGACTTAGTTTTTAAAAATAAGAATATTGAAGTGATAACCAATGCAAAGGTAGTAAAAATTGAAGGTAAAGTTTTTGTAAATTCAATAACCTATGAAGATTTAAAAAATAATAAGGAAATTACACTAGAAGTTAATGGGGTATTTGTTGAAATTGGATACACTCCCTCAACTTTATTTGTTGGAGATTTAGTTGATTTAAATGAAAAAGGCGAAATAGTATTTGATCCAGAAAATTTAAAAACAAAAACCCCAGGGCTTTTTTCTGCAGGAGACTGCAATGTTTCAAAATACAAACAAATTGTAATGGCTTCGGGTGAGGGGGCAAAAGCAGCTTTATCTGCGTACGAATATATTAAAAGAAATAAATAAGGCGACACCAATATACTAATAACACTCTAATAT
>Ga0075909_106_pt1 | contig 2030 bp, 3 predicted proteins | sample RifGroA2_FD_68328 | JGI IMG/M metagenome (GOLD analysis project Ga0075909, IMG submission 68328) | Parcubacteria bacterium GW2011_GWA2_33_14
CAAATGCTATTTTTGATGGAGCAGACGCAACAATGCTTTCAGATGAAACGGCTTCCGGAATTTATCCTGTGGAATCAGTGATTATGATGAAAAAAATTATCAAAAAGGTTGATGAGTATTACAATAGCACCAACTATTTTGAACATATAAAACACTAAAGTTATTAGGATTTTAAAATCGCCTTTTAGGCGATTTTTTGGTATAATTTATAAAAATATTAAATTAAAAACTAATTCTTCCCTTGTTTTTACTTTAAACGCATCGTATAAGGGAAGACAAGTATAAAAAACAAAAAATCGTCTTTGGGCGATTTTTTTGGTATGATAATAATATGGAAATTCGTGATGATTTAAGAGAGGCTCTTCAATTAATTCAAAAGGGGCAATTTGAAAAATGGCTTAATGGTTTTTTATTGTCCGATAATAAAAATAAGGGACTCTTTGAAGGATTAAAAAAACAAAAAAGATATTGGATAGAGCCTTTCGAGATGGAGTTGCACATGCTTAGGCGAACATGCGGCCCAGAAAAAGAAATGGAGTATTTAGAATATAAAGAAATATGGGACAAGATAACTAAAAAAATGAAAATAGATTTAAATAAAGGATGGAAACCCGCTCCCTTAATCGTCACATTTAAGAGTGGAATATTTACTATTGCCGACGGTAACCATCGCGCGGAAGTTTTACGCAGCTCTGGAGTAATGCAATATTGGACATGCATTTGGACGGATAACAAAAAAGACTATAAGCGAGCAATGGAAATATTAAAGAAATAAGAATATGTCACTAACCTTATCTGAAGTAGAAAAAAATCCGAAAATTTTAACCTCTGAAAAAATTCTTCCAAATGGTGAAGCTGTAATATTTCGTCCACTTGAACATAAAGATGCAGAAATACTTGCAGATTTTTTAGAAGGGTTGTCTACTCAAACAAGAGAATTTTATAGTTGTGAAAGTTATGACCTAAAAGAGGCGCAAAAATACTGTGAAGCTATTCATCGCTACGATAAATTAAGATTTATCGTTATCAGTAAGGCGAAAAATAAAATGATTGCCCTTTTTGAGTATAGTTTTGATGTACCAGAAAGCGATAGAAACAGATTTTTAACCTATGAAGAAAAATTTGATTTTGATTTAATATGCAGAATGGGGCCTTGTATAGCCGACGCATATCAAAACCAAGGTACTGGTACTACCTTATTCCCGTTTCTTGTAGGTATTGCACAACAATTTGGATGTAAACAAATAATTTTATGGGGAGGGGTACTGTCTCACAATGAAAGAGCAATAAAATTTTATAAAAAGAATGGTTTTAGAGAATTAGGTAATTTCAAAAATAACCATCATAAAGAATCTATTGATATGATTCTTGATATTAAATAAGATTTCTAAAAAAGTATCTATGGGCTTACGCCCATAGTATTAAGCAGTAATTTTATATATCCTGGTATAGTATAACTTCTGCGGCCGCAGAAGTTATACTATACCAGGATACTCTTCATCCCTCGCGCTTACGCGCGAGGGAATTTCAAAGAAGGATTAAAAAAATAGATATACATGCAAAAATTTTTTACATCAAAATACCAACAAATTAAAACTATTTACACGCGCTATGAAAGATGGCTAATGCCAACAACTTTGCTTGTTGGTTGCCAAAATTAAAATACCTCCGCCTTTTTGCTCCACTGCTAATTCAGTTTACTTTTGGTGCATTACTGGGAGGTTCTTTAATTTTTTACTGGTTTTCGGGCGCTTTTTCTATTAGCTGGCCATTCATTTTTATTATTACTGTATTGATGATTTCTAACGAAGTGTTGCGCCACTACTTTTTAAAACCGATTTTACAAACTAGCCTATACTTTTTTATCACCATATCACTTTTTTCTATTATTTTGCCCTTTCTTTTTCACTCATTAAGTGCTTGGTTATTTATCCTGGCCGGTGCCTTAAGTATTATTGTTTTTTATTTATATATTAATTTTTTGTCTTTTGCTTACGATAAAATAAAACAGCAAAAAAATTATTTCTTTG